>Ga0214219_1000120_pt1 | contig 39831 bp, 26 predicted proteins | sample TroBogypolimnion_26_FD_153057 | JGI IMG/M metagenome (GOLD analysis project Ga0214219, IMG submission 153057) | Freshwater microbial communities from Trout Bog Lake, WI - 25JUL2007 hypolimnion | ecosystem: Environmental > Aquatic > Freshwater > Lake > Hypolimnion/Profundal zone | place: Trout... | reverse complement strand
GACTTGTCAAAAAGAAATCCGTGAAACGGGCAGGCGAGCATTCCGTTCACCACCCTGCCACATCCCAGGGATGCGCCACGATGGCAGCAACGATCGGTGAGACAGCCAACGGCACCTTTCTCATCCCGCCACAAAACGAGCTGCTGGTTCAGTCGTTTTATCCTGAGCGGTTTTTTATTTTTTAATTCTTTTGATTCAAGAATAACATACCATTGATTGTAAATCATACGCAAGGCAGTATAGAAAAATTGTTATTAAAGGTTACCTATGGGAGTCTGGAGCATTCACTCGTTATTTGTACATCCATATCTTAAGGAGTCGGATCAAAAGAATGCCAGACAATGCCCCCACTGCAAAACCATAAAAAAATCGTAGTTTTTGATGTTGCTTTTGATCGAGAAAAACAGGTAATTGCCGACTGTGAGTACCAGGATTAGCATGATAATCTGACTTGTTTTGTTTTTCATTGGTGTGGCCGGGTTAAATTTTTCAGGAAAAGCTTTTTAATTAATCGGTTCTTCCGCAGGGTGGGTGATTTTTTCGGACAGCCTGATCAGTTCCCTGACTGTTCTCCAGTTCCTTGTTGTGGCAGTTACGCTGAGTTTGGACTCGAAGAAGTTGTTGGTCAGTTTGGTTTGACCATACCCATTCGGACAATGCAGGTAAACTGATTTGCCGGAAATGGAACATTGGTCCGGTAAATGGTTCAATGCCATGATTCTTTCGGATGCTTCCAGGGAGGGTTTTTGCGCAAGAAATGTGACATGGAGGGAGGCTTCTGCCTTGTCCGGATCATTGACAAAAGGGTTTTCTGCAACAATCTGTTTTAGGATCTCAACGCCAAGCACCATAACAGGCACCTCGAAATGGTACTGCTCAAAAATCTTTTGAGCAATGGCGGATTCCAATTCCGATGTTTCCTGTTTCCCGGACCTGAAAACCAGATTTCCGCTCTGGATATAGGATTGGATATCAGTGAACCCTAGGCCTGCATACAATTCGCGCAACTCCTCCATTTTGACGGCTCTGTTGCCGCCAACATTGATGCCCCGGAGGATGGAAATGTAGGTTTGCATTTTGGGACTGGTTTTTTGATCAGGATTGATAGCGTCTGTTGTCTTCGGAATTCAGGAACTAATTAACAATAAAATTTTCAAACTGACAGAATTTTCTGTCAGTTTGATGGGAAGAGATGCCTGTTGGGAAGATTCGGGAAGAAATGTAACTGGTAAAATCTGTTTCTACTGGATTTCGGAATAGAGGCATTCGTCAATTTTCTGTTTCAATTCATCGGGTCTGACCGGTTTGGACAGGTAGGCATTGAAAATATCACCATATTTTTCAAGGTCGAGGTAGTAGGCTGACTGAGCGATAATCGGAAGATTAGGGCGGAACTCCCTGATTAATTTGGCAGCCAGATAACCGTTCATGTGAGGCATTTTGATGTCCATCAGTACCAGGTTGATTTCAGGATGGTGATGGCAAAGTTCCACCGCCTGCACCCCTGATGTTGCCTTGAATATTTTGCAACCGGTATTTCTCAGCAGAATGGAAAGGTACATCAGTGAATCATCGTCATCTTCGACGATCAATACGGTTTTGTTGTTGTATTTGGAATTGTTTTCAGAAAGAAAGGGTTCGCCGGCATTGAATGTCATCAATTGCTTGCGGTAAGGGAGGGTGAAGAAGAAACTGGTTCCTTTCCCCAATTCAGATTTGAGCCACATTTCACCTCCGAGCAATTCAACATATGCCTTGGAAATGGATAGTCCGAGGCCTGCCCCTTCATATCCCCTGGAAAGGCTGGAATCAACCTGAATAAATCGTTCGAAGATTGCTTTTTGTTTTTCTTCCGGGATGCCTATCCCCGTGTCTGTCACGTGAAATTCAAGGTAGTTGTCTCTTTCCCTGTAACCAAATTCGACGGACCCCTTTTGTGTAAATTTGATGGCATTCCTCAACAGGTTAAGCAGGATGGAATTAAATTTTTCCCTGTCTGTGGTGATGATGGTTTCACCGTAGGGTTGTAAATTTTTAATTGACAGTCTGATGCCATTTTGATATGCTTCTGCCTTAAAGACATTCAGCATAAAATCCAGTTGGGCATTGATGTTGGTGGAGGAAAAGACCAGGTCCATCAGTCCTGATTCCAGTTTTGAAATGGTGATCAGGTCGTTGATGATATTCAACATGCGCAGCCCGCTCTTTTCGATGATGTTGAAATACTCCTGCTGTTCGGCGGGAGTAATTTTCGGGTTTTTGAGCAGACTTGCAAACCCAAGAATCCCGTTCATGGGAGTACGAATTTCGTGACTCATGTTGGTAAGAAAGGCAGATTTTAGCCGGTCGCTCTCTTCTGCCTTTTCCTTGGCTCTGAGGAGTTCGATTTCATTTTTTTTCTGTTCCGTGATGTCCCTGAATTCCAGTGTTCTGACCATCTTGCCTTTGTATGGAACATTTCTTCCTTCCAACCGCAATGGGTATTCACTCCCATCCTTTTTTAAACCGATTGCTTCATATGGTTTGTCGTCAGGACTTTGCAAGCGCTCCAGCAAAAAGGTTCTTGAGGATAGGGCAAATAGTGGGAGTACATTTTTTCCTGTCAACTCCTCCATTTTGTATCCGGTCAATTCTGCCAGACCCTGGTTGCAATCCAGAATTATTCCGTTGTTGTGGATGGCAATTCCTCCAAAAGAGGCATTGTGGAGTGCCTTGAAGCGGATTTCGCTCTCTTTCAGCTCGCTGGAAGCAAGTTTGTTCTGAATGACAATGCCTGCATGATTGACCAGTGTTTCAATGAATTCGCTGTCAATTTTGCAGTTCCTGCCAAAAGTAAAAAAGTGAATTGTCGCAAGCAATCTCTCATCGCAGAGGATACCAATCGTGTGAATTCGTTGGATGCCAATTAATTTCTCGATGGCAACGGCTGCCGCAGGATTGAGTTCGGAGGCTGAAAACTGGGAAAGTCCGCCCTTGTATTCGTACAGTTTACCGGTTCGGCTGTAGAGATTGTGCTCCGGAATGAGTCTGTAGGCTTTGCCAATGGGATTAAATCCCGCCACCTTGATAAGTCGTTGCAACAAGCCATTTTTTATGCCTGCCACTTCAACCAGGGTAGATTCGTTGTGCTGTTCGTTGATGACATTGAACAGCAAGAGGGTTTGAGGGTTTTGTTTCTGAAGACATCGTAAGATGTACCTGTAGATACTTTCCAGGTCAGGCAATTTTAGGAGGTCAGAAAACCGATCATTCAGCAGGTTGAATTTCTTACACCTTTCCCGCAGGAAGGCATTTTCAATTTCTAAAGATTCAACATGCGCACTGAAATTTGTCGTTTCAACAATCATGAAATTTTATGGTTAGGCAAAAGGTATAGGTGCAAAAGGTTATCCAAAGCTACTAAAAGAATAGCAATAAACCAAAAGCTAAATTGTTATTATTTTATTTTTTATTCGCCTGGCTGCATCTGTCCGGCAAAGGGAAAAACAAGTTTAACATAAAGATGATCTTTATGTTAAACCTAATCTTCCTTTTCGACTTGAAAGCCTCCTGAAATGATTTCAGATGAACAGATAGTTCTTTATTTTTTGCTTGAGTTCGTCTGCACGAACCGGTTTGGTCAGATAGGAATTGAATATGCCCCCATATTTGGCTTTTTCCTTGTCCAGGGCGTAAGCGGTTTGGGCGATGATCGGAAGATCCGGACGGAATTCCCTGATTAGTTTAGCAGCCGAATATCCGTCCATTTTGGGCATCTTGATGTCCATAAGCACCAGGTTAATGTCGGGCTGATTTCGGCAGAATTCTACTGCCTGCTCGCCTGTGACAGCCTTGTAGATTTTGCTGCCTGTATTGCCAAGAATGATGGAGAGGTAGAGCATGGAATCCTCGTCGTCATCGGCTATCAAGATAATGTTGTTCTGAGACTTGCGCCAGGCAACCGGCTCAGCCATTTCTACGGGTAAATCTTCCGTCCCCTTTACCTGGCGGCGCGGCAGGGAGAAGGAAACCAACGTGCCTTTTCCTGATTCAGATTCCATCCAGATGGAACCGCCCAGCATTTCAACATAAGCCTTTGAAATGGAGAGGCCAAGTCCGGCACCTTCATAACCCCTTGACAGGCTTGAGTCTGCCTGAACAAACCTGTTGAAAACGGCATCCTGTTTTTCTTTGGGAATGCCCATTCCGGTGTCTTTTACATAAAATTCAAGGTAATTCTCCCTGGCGTGGTATCCAAATTCAACGCTGCCCGCTTTTGTAAACTTCAGGGCATTTTTGATCAGGTTACTGAGGATGGAGTAAAGTTTTTCCCTGTCAGTTGCAACAATGGCCTCCTTTAGCGGCAGCGGGCAATGGACGGTGAGGGGGATGCCTTTTTGGCTGGCCTCCGTTTTGAAGAAATTGTGCAAAAAATCCAGTTGGTCGTTGACATTCGTTTTGGAAACTACCAGATCCATCAATCCTGATTCTACTTTAGAGATGGTGATCAGGTCATTGATGATGTTGAGCATCCGGACACCGCTTCTTTCAATCAGTGCAATGTAGGATTGTTTTTCATCCCCTGTCAGGTTTGGGATCTTCAGGAGGCTTGCGAATCCGAGAATTCCATTCATGGGTGTTCGGATTTCGTGACTCATGTTGGCCAGAAAAGCAGTCTTCAGCCGGTCGCTTTGTTCCGCCAAATCTTTTGATTTTATCAATTCAGCCTCATTTTGCTTGCGTTCTGAGATGTCAATGACCAGGCCATTTACCTTGACGGGAATTTCGCTCTCATTTTCCCGGACTACGGTCCCAATGTCGTAAAACCATTTGTAGGTTCCGGAGCTGGTCAGCAGCCGGTATTCGGCTTCGTATTTGTCGACAGTACCGTCAAGATGTTTCTCCATGGATTGAATGATTCCACTCACATCATCCGGATGAACCAAATGGAGAAAATCGTTGTAGTGTTTAAATCTTTCGGGCGGAAGGTCGATCATTTCGGATTTCCGCCTGTCAAAAGTGATCAATCCGGTTTTGAAATCCATCTCCCACCAGGCCATTTTTGCGGATTGCATGGCAAGTTCGAGTCTGAAATTGTTCTTTTTCAGCGCCTCTTCTGCCAGTCTGCGTTCGGTAATGTCGTTGATCGCCACAATGAAATAGATGAAATTTCCCTGAGGATCTCGCATGGGACTCAGACTGACAGCAGCCCATACCTCCCTTTGATCCTTATCGAGGTATCTGTTTTCGGCCTGATAGACAGACAGCGAACCGTCATACAATCTCTTGACCAGATTCAATTCTCTTTCGGCATCATCCGGATGGGCGATATCCGTTAGTTTCATGGATAATAGCTCGTTCTCTGTATACCCGGTCAATTTGCAGAAGGAGTCATTGACCTTCAGGAAATTTGAGTCCTTTCCGCACAGGGCCAAACTGATTTTACCTTCCTGAAAGATTCTTCTGAAAAGCTCCTCATTTTCCTGTAAGGTATTCTGTATCTTTTTAAGGTTACCGATGTCCCTCGTGACAGACAAGATGTGTGGTATTCCTCCAAGTTCTATGATGGAGGCCGACATCAGACCGGTGGTTTCTGTGCCATCCTTCTTTCTGAATTTGGCCTCAAGATTACTTACATATCCCTCATTGATAAGTCCTTCCACCAGGGCCTGACGGTTCAGGGGATTTACCCATATATTGGTTTCCAGCGAAGTTTTTCCGATGATGTCGGCTTCGGTATATCCCATGATCTCCGTAAATCCCCTGTTGATGTTGACATACCATCCATCCGCCAGACGATTGATGTTGATGGCATCCGGGCTGATGTAAAATGCTTTTCTGAAGAGTTCTTCACTCAATGCCAGATTTTCCTCAACAAGTTTACGTTCGGTGATGTCGGTCACAACCGACATTTGGAGCGTCTGGCCTCCGATAGTCAAAAATGAGATGGAAACAAGTCCTGTCCTGATTGCACCCGATTTAGTCTTGAAGCGGCACTCCTTACCTTGTATGCACTGCTTTCTTTTGAGTTCTTCCCTGAGGGTTAATTGTTCCTCCGGATCGAAAAAAAGACAAAGTTCGGTGGTGGTGTGCCCAATAACCTCCTCTCTTTCGTAGCCCATGTCCTTGAGGAAGATTTCATTTACCTCCAGAATGGCCCCTCCGAAAGGCATTGAGAGTAGGAAGGAGACCGGACTGTTGCCGAAAACGGCTGAAAATTTCTCCTCCGTTTCATGGTTGTATAACCCAGCCTCTTCCTTGAATGGTACAAAAGGCAAATTGATCTTTTTGGCCGGATGGCTCACAGGTTGATTTGCTTCATCCGATTTGGACTTTTGGGGCTCTTTTTCATACTTAAAATCTTCAAGCTGCGCCCTGAAACGCCGATTTTCAAGAATCAGGGCCACCATTTGGCCAAAATGGAAGAAAGCTGCCAAGACATTGGATTGAAGTTCCTCTGTGACGCGTAACGTGATGAATCCAAATGCATTGTTTTCTGTTTTGACAGGTATCATGCAGTGCTCTTTCCCACCGCTGGTACAGTATCCGGTTGAATATTCCTTGTAATTTAGAGGGAAAATGCAATTGTTACAATTAATAGAGGGTGCATCTCCGATAGGTTTTGGATTGGTTACAAGGCATATTCTGCAATCCACAACAAGTTCACATTTTTTTAAAGAGCTATAAATTAATTCAGTAAATTGTTCTTCAGAGGATATGGTACTTAATTGAGTTTGACAGGATATGAGGAGATTGTAGATATTTAAATCCCGGATTAAACTTTGTTCCATAAATTGTGTTGGTTACAAAAATAATAATGCCGTTTGGGTAGTCAATCAAATGTAAACAATTATCTGATAACTTGAGACTTGGTTTTGATCTCTGGTAAAAATTTAATAAATAATTCAATTTGCGAAGCAACAGGTAAGGAGCAGGATCCGGCAGGGTTGAATCTGGCGCCGAAATCCCCTGCTCTGGCAGCGACATTCCAGGCGAGACGGAATGAACTTTTCTTTGGGTCAGGTTGCCGGATATCCTCCATCGGTGCAAAAGCAGGAAGGGAATTTTCGGGAACTAAGTTGGAGATAGGGATTGTATGGCAGGCAAATTTGAGTTATTTCAAAGTATTGCAGCTGAAAAAATAATATTTTTGTAAAAGTTCCCATCCGGAGATGGGCCAGAGGAGTCGGATGGGTTTTGAGGGAAGGGCAGAGGGTTAAAAATAGGACTTCACCCAATTCGGACTGATTCTTACCAAAAAATTTAGCGTTTATGGATCCATACAAAGCCCCGCTCAATTACAGGGAAGCGCTCAGCAAGGCAACTGAGATGTGCAGCAGATCCGAAAAGTGTTGTCTCGACATCGAAATGAAATGCAGAGAATGGCAATTGACTGATGAAGAGACGGCACGAATGTTGGATTATTTGAAGCAGGAGAAATTTATAGATTCACAGCGTTATGCCAACAGCTTTGTTCATGATAAGTTCAGATTCAACAAATGGGGCAAGGTTAAATTGGCCTATTCGTTGCGGATGAAGCAGGTGGAGGAGCAGTTTATCAGGTTGGCACTGGCCGGTTTGCCGGAGCAAGCCTATCAGACCGTGCTGCTTGATCTGCTTTCCGCGAAAGCGAAATCGATCAGGGAGAAGGATTCCTACACCAGAAGAGGAAAATTGCTTGCCTTCGCACAAGGCAGGGGTTTTGAAGCTGAGCTGGCTCTGAAGATGATAGAGAGAATCAAATGATGGATCTCCTCCCGAGATTCTTTTGGCCAATTCATCCCGGGTATTGCAGTCTGCTTAAATTGGTGGGGATTTTGAAAGCGTCGGACCACCCATCCAATTAATATTCGGAAGGCTCCGAAGAGTTCCCCGGTAACCTCGCATTAATTTTTACCTTTGCGCTACGTTTCACATAACCGCAACAGCCATGATTTTGAAAGAGCAACTCAAAGAGCTTGTTGAGCGCCGGGATGCGCTGAGGAGGTATCTTTGACATCGACAGTAAACTTATCCGAGTAGAGGAGGAGGAGCTAAAAACCCAGGATCCGGATTTCTGGAGCAATCCCAAAGAGGCAGAAGCCCACATGCGGCTTATTCGTACCATCAAACAGTGGACGGAAGGCTTCGGCAAGGTCGACAACCTGGTCGAGGAGTTGCAGGTAATCTTCGAATTCAGTGAAGCCGGCGAAGCTTCCGAGGAGGAGGTGGAGATCCATTTTGCAGAGGCGCGCAATGCCGTGGAGGATCTTGAAACCAGAAACATGCTTAGACGTGAAGAGGATCGTTTGGGGGCTGTTCTTAAAATAAATGCCGGTGCCGGTGGTACGGAATCTAATGACTGGGCAGATATGCTGATGCGAATGTACCTGCGCTGGGCTGAAAAACACAAATATACGGTCAGGGAGGCCAGTTTCCTCCCGGGTGAGGATGTGGGCGTCAAGAGTGTAACGCTCGAGATCGAAGGTGATTTTGCCTACGGTTACCTCAAGAGTGAGAACGGGGTACACCGGCTGGTCCGAATCTCCCCATTCAATGCCCAGGGAAAGCGCCAGACCTCCTTCACCTCCGTTTTTGTATCTCCCCTGGTAGATGATACCATCGAAATTGAGGTTAACCCCGGCGATATTTCCTGGGATACCTTCCGTTCCGGCGGAGCTGGAGGACAGAATGTCAACAAGGTGGAGACAGGAGTGCGGCTGAAGCACGCTCCGTCCGGCATCATTATCGAGAATACGGAATCGCGTTCGCAACTGCAAAACAAGGAAAATGCCATTCGTTTGCTGAAATCCCAATTGTATGAGATGGAACTGCGAAAGAGAATGGAGGCACAAACAAAATTGGAAGCCACCAAAATGAAGATCGAATGGGGCTCCCAAATCCGCTCCTACGTGATGCAACCCTATAAGCTGGTAAAAGACAACCGGACCGATTTTGAAACTTCCAATGTGCAGGCGGTGATGGATGGAGAGATCGATGGCTTTATCAAGGCTTTTTTGATGGAGTTTTCCGAACGGGAGAAAAGGGATTAGTTGCACATCTTCTGTTAGACCTCATCACCCATAATGTTGAGATCACAGGGTCAAAAATAAGCAGATACCAATGATTTTTTGGTAGATTTGCAGTACACTGAACATAGCATGCATCCATCTCAATAACTATTAATACTACAAATTATGGAAGAAAACAAACTGAATTCACGCAGGAGTTTCATTCAGAAAACTGCTGCAGCATCGGCATTGTTCACCATTCCCAGCATCATTCCGGCAAAGGCATTCGGAGCAAATGACCGGGTCAATGCAGCTGTCCTGGGTGTCAACGGACGCGGAAAGAGCCACATCGAAGGTTTGATGGCGCAAAAAAATGTTGAGATTACCACTTTTGTGGATCCGGATCTCAATGTGGGCAACCTCCGGGCCCAGGAGTTCGAAAAAAAATACGGCAAGAAGGTAAAGGTGGTGCAGGATATGCGCAAGGCATTCGAAGACAAAGATCTGCACGTCGTAACAGTTGCCACTCCCAACCATTGGCATACACTGGCCACAATCTGGGCCTGCCAGGCCGGGAAGGACGTCTATGTGGAGAAACCGGGTTCCCACAACATCTGGGAAGGTCGTAAAATGGTTGAGGCCGTTCACAAATACGATCGCATTGTACAGCACGGGGTACAACTGAGAAGTTCAGTTGCCATTCGTGAGGCGGTTCAGTTGCTGCGAGACGGCTATATCGGAAATGTATACATGGCGCGTGGTCTGGTGTTCCGCAACAGGCCTGATATCGGCAACAAACCACTGGAACCGGTACCTGCAGGCCTGGATTACGATATCTGGACGGGTCCTGCCCCAAAGCGCCCTTTCACGAAGAACATTGTCCATTACAACTGGCACTGGCATTGGGATTATGGCAACGGTGATGTGGGGAACCAGGGTATCCATGAGACAGATCTCTGCATGTGGGGGCTGAATGTGGGCCTTCCAACCAAGATCACTGCCATGGGGGGCAAATTCCTTTGGGACGACTGCAAGGAGACTCCTGAGGTGCTCTCCTCCGTTTACCACTATCCGGATCAGAAGAAAATCATTCAGTTTGAAGTTCGTCCGTGGTACACAAATGCCGAAGATGGTTCATCGGTAGGGAATATATTTTACGGAGACAAGGGATACATGGTGATCAAAGGTTATGATACCTATGAAACCTATCTGGGGAACGATAAAACTCCCGGCAAGAAAGGCAAGGAGGGTGGCGACCATTTTAAGAATTTCATCGATGCCGTACGGGCCCACGACGCTTCGATGCTGCACGCTCCTGTTGAAAGTGCACACCTCTCTTCGGCACTGGCACATCTTGGCAATATAGCTTACCGGACCGGCAGGGTCCTGACCTTTAATCCTACCTCCGAATCATTCGTGAACGATCCTGAGGCCGACAGGATGCTGAGCCGCAATTACAGGGCTCCTTTTATCGTTCCTGAAAACGTGTAGTCAACCTTCACCCGTTAAGTTTGAAATAAGAAAGAGTGTCCGACGGCACTCTTTTTTTGTTGAAACAATATCTAAGCTAGGTGAAAGTAATATATAAAGTATTATTTATGAGAATTATGTATATTTGATGTTAGGAAATATACTGAAGTTTGAAAACGATGAACCATACTTTACCCTCTACCCCTGCGGAACGGGCGCAGGCCAGCGAGCGGGAGCTGTCGCTGCTCCGCGAAAAAAATTATTTTCTCGAATCAGACCTAAAAACGGCGCTCGCGGAGAAGGAAACCTACCAGATGATCGCTGAGTATGCCCATGACTGGGAACTACTGCTGGATGCCAAAGCCGGATTAATCTGGATGTCACCCTCGTCCAATGATTTGACCGGCTACACACCGGATGAATTTTTTAAGAATGGGTCCCTTTTCTACGAGCTGATCCTTGAGGAAGATGAACAGTCTGTCAGGCGAAGCCTGCACGATTCCATTGGTTTTATGCAGGTTGGGCAGTCGGTGGAATTCAGGATACTCACCAAAACCAAACAGTTGCGATGGTGCGAGATGAACAGCCGGACCGTGTTTGACCCAAGAGGCAATTACCTCGGACTCCGCTGCTCGATCCGTGACATCACAAGGTTGAAGACTGCGCTTGGCCACATTCGCGATACAGCAGAAAATCAGGTATGGGAAACGAAGGCCAAACAACGCTACCGCGATGAAATTGCCTCGAAAGATCGAGAAATGGTCACCTCCCTGATCAGAATCGCGCAGAAGAACGAATTAATCTCCTATGTCAGGAAGAATCTGACAGTCATCAAAACTACGATACCGGCGCCTATGCAGCAAAAGGTGGCCACTGTAATTGAGAAGATTGACGAACATCAGCGCTTGCAGCTGTTCAATTGGGAGGAGTTCAAATTCCACTTTGAAAAGGTACACCAGGGATTTTTTGCCCGCTTAAACGGGAAATTTCCGAAACTGACTGCCAAGGACCAGCGGATGTGCGCCTATCTTCACCTGGGTTTGTCGACAAAGGAGCTGGCAGGACTGATCAACGTGACTGCTGAAAGTGCAGAAATCGGCAGGATCAGGTTGAGAAAAAAACTGGGACTATCCCGGACAAATAATTTGACAAATTTCCTCCAGGAGATTTAATGACAATTAGATCGTATTATTAGATAGGATATAAATAGCATATAATCAATCTTTAGGTAAATATATATTAGGTTAAATTGTAATTTGATAGGTTATTATATCTTTTTCTGTGAAGGCAATGGTTGCAAATCCAGTTACTTTGTACGGTAATATCAAATGCCAAAAGTATGGAAGTAGCCGCTTTCCGCAAACTGACCGATGAGGAGATTGGTCAGTTGATTGTACAGGGATGTTTTTGCGAAGACTGGAATCTCATAGATGTAGTACCTGATTTCTTACCGGATCATGTTAGGTTTACCAAATTTTCAGGGTACAACAAACTGGGTAGATTCGACAAGGAGATCACCCTTTTTGGCGGAGTAAGGATGAAGACGGGGATTGTTAACGCCCACATCCACAACTGTACCATTGGTGACAACACCCTGATCAGCAGTGTGAAAAGTTACATTGCCAATTATTCGATTGGCTCCAATGTGATTATCCACAACCTGGATCAGCTTGCAGTGGAGGGAGAAACCACCTTTGGAAACGGAATCCGTGTCAAGGTAATCAATGAATCCGGTGGCCGTGAGATTCCGATCTACGATCACCTCACCGCCCAGGTGGCCTATGTTCTGGCACTTTACCGGCACAGAATGAATGCCGTGAACGAGCTTGAACGACTGATTGCTGAATATGTGAAATTTATTACTGCCTCGGTCGGAATCGTAAGCAATGGGGTTCAGATGATCAATTGCGGCGCTGTGAGAAACGTTAAAATTGGTCCCTATGCCATGCTGGAGGGGGTTTCCAAACTGGAAAACGGTAGTATCAACAGTTCTGCAGCCGATCCAGTCCTCATCGGACAGGGCTCCATCCTTGAAAATTTCATTGTTTGTTCGGGGACCAGCATTACGGATTCTACGCTTGTGTCAAATTGTTTCATTGGACAAGGGTGCATTCTCGACAAGCATTACTCGGCTGTTGAGTCGGCATTTTTCGCCAATTGTCAGGGATTGCACGGAGAGGCCTGCTCCATTTTTGCGGGTCCTTACACCGTATCCCACCACAAATCATCGCTGCTCATTGCCGGCCTTTTTTCGTTCATGAATGCGGGAAGCGGATCCAATCAAAGCAACCACCTGTACAAACTGGGTCCGATTCACCAGGGAGTCATTGAAAGGGGCGCCAAGACTACGAGTGATTCCTACATACTGTGGCCCTCCAGAATAGGTGCCTTTTCCTTGGTCATCGGACGGCACTACCGCCATTCTGATACAACTGATTTCCCATTTTCCTACCTCATCGAAGAGCACGACGAAAGCAGGTTGATCCCCGGAATCAACCTCCAGAGTATCGGAACCATCCGGGATTCGCAAAAATGGCCAAAACGTGACCGCAGAAAGGATACCAACCTGCTGGACGCCATTAATTTTAACCTGCTGAGTCCCTATACCATTCAGAAGATGATCAATGGCAGGACCATTCTGCTGGAGCTGCTGCACGCTTCCGGCGAAACGGCGCCGCATTACACCTACAAGGGCATGATCATCAAGAACAGCGCACTGCTCCGGGGAATTGAACTGTATGAAAAGGCAATCTGGAAATTCCTTGGTAATTCTATGATATCCAGGATACAGCGCATGAAAATATATGCTCCCGCAGATCTTTGCGAAGCCCTGAAGAAGGACACACCGCTGGGTGGTCATACCAGGTGGCTTGATCTGGCCGGGATGATTTGTCCGTCGGATGTGGTTGATCAATTGCTGGATTCCATCGAGAACAAGAGGGTCCATTCACTTGAGGAGGTGCACTCCTCTCTTCGCATAATACATAAAAACTATTACACTTATGAATGGTCCTGGGCCATGGATGTTCTGGCACAATTTTACGGGAAAGAGGTTGCCGAATTTTCACCTGCTGATGTCATTGAGGTAACGCAAAAGTGGATGAAGGCAGTCCAGGACATCGATCTTTTGTTGTACAACGACGCAAAAAAGGAGTTTTCCCTCATCAAGCAGACCGGATTTGGCATCGACGGAGACAATCTCGTCAGGCAACTCGATTTCGATGAAGTCAGGGGTGAGTTTGAAACACACGCGGAGGTGAATTCCATTCGCGAACACATGGCAAAGAAGGAGGCTTTGGGCCAGGAAGTGATTGCCAAAATGGAGAAAATAATGCTCCTCAGTACGATTTAAAACCAAAAAAATGTGTGGAATAGTTGCATATGCAGGAGAAAATAGTGCCTGTCCGTTTCTAATACAAGGACTTAAGCGCTTGGAATACAGAGGCTATGATTCTGCGGGAATTGCCCTGGCAGGGAGTCGGCTCCAGATTCACAAATGCAAGGGACGGGTTTCCGATCTGGAAGGTCATCTGATCTCCAATGAGTTGGAGGGCCAGGTTGGAATTGCCCATACGCGATGGGCCACCCATGGTGAACCCAATGATGTGAATGCCCATCCGCACCTCTCCATGAACGGCCATTTTGCACTTGTTCACAATGGGATCATAGAAAATTATGCCGGGTTGAAGGCCGAACTGATCAGGAATGGATATTCCTTTCAATCGGAAACTGATACGGAGGTTTTGGTCAATCTGATAGAGTTTTTTTACGGGAAAGGCCTTGAAATCAATGCGGAAATGGCTATTCGGCTGGCTCTTTCCAAAGTCGTGGGAGCATTTGGGATTGCAGTAATTTGCAACGATGTCAAAGAAGAGCTGATCGTTTCCAGGCGTGGTAGTCCGTTGGTGATAGGCATTGGGGAGGGGGAGTATTTCGTGGCCTCCGATGCGACGCCGTTGGTGGGATATACCAAAAACATGATTTATTTGAGTGACAATGATCTGGCTATTATTTCAAAAAACAGCCTGATCCTCAAAACGGAGGAGGATAAACCCGCCTCATTCAGAATCTCCAGGGTCGATCGTACCATTGGCGAAATTGAAAAGGGCGATTTTGATCATTTTATGCTCAAGGAGATTTTTGAACAACCCGGTACCATTGAAGACACCTTCAGGGGACGCGTTTCAGCCGACAGATCTGCCATTGTGCTCGGAGGTCTGATGGATGTTTTTCCGGCCATCCTGAAGGCAAAGCGAATCATTCTGATTGGGTGCGGCACCTCGTGGCATGCTGCACTTGTCGGCGAATATTTGATTGAAACCTATGCGAGAATCCCTGTGGAGGTAGAATATGCCTCAGAATTCAGGTACCGCAATCCGATTCTCACCGCGGATGATGTGGTGATTGCCATCAGCCAGAGTGGTGAAACCTCTGACACCCTGGTGGCCCTTAGGATGGCCAGGGAGCGGGGGGCTACCATTTTGGGGGTCTGCAATGTGGTTGGTTCCTCCATTGCCCGTGAGACGGACGCAGGCGTCTATACACATGCAGGAATTGAAATTGGAGTAGCCTCCACCAAGGCATATACCGCCCAGGTAACCGTATTGACCCTTTTCGCGATCAAACTGGCATTTGCCAAAGGGGAATTGACGGTCGAACTTTATCACGAAATCATCAGCGAACTGGCCGATGTGCCTGCAAAAATCAATACGATCCTGTCTGGTCACAATAAAATCAAGGAGATTGCCGCAAAATACAAAGGTGCGACCAATGCCCTTTACCTTGGCCGGGGTCTCCTTTTTCCTGTTGCACTGGAGGGTGCACTCAAACTCAAGGAGATCTCCTACATTCATGCAGAGGGTTATGCGGCGGGAGAGATGAAACACGGCCCCATCGCCCTGGTAGACGACAATCTTCCCGTGGTAGTCGTTGCACCCAAAGATCACTATTACGAAAAAATTGTCAGCAACATCCAGGAAGTGAAGGCACGAAAGGGAAACCTCATTGCGGTGGTCACGGAAGGAGATCTTATTTTGAAAGAGATGGTAAATGATGTTTTTGAAATACCGGAATCACACCCTGCAGTCACTCCGTTGCTGGCCATCGTCCCATTGCAGTTGTTTGCCTATTACATTGCCGTGTTGCGCGGATGCAATGTTGATCAACCCAGAAACCTTGCAAAATCAGTTACCGTCGAGTAATATGGCCGGGAAAATGCTCCTTCTCTACAAAAAATTTGCTTCGATCCCGTTCCGGATCCTTTTCCCCTGCCTCAATTTTCAGTCGTTCGTTAAATATTTGTGATCTTTAAAGGGTTACCTGTCCAAAGCCCTGTCATTGTTCCCAATTCTCTTAATTTTGCTGAATAACCAATAATTCCTGCACTTACAGAGATACCCGGTGAAGTGAGCCCGAAGAAATATTCTGTCACGGTTGCGTGATCACCGATCGTTTCCCTTGCCAACGGAAAAACATAATTTTCAACCATGAACTGGCGATTGAGATTCTTGTTGCCTGTCCTGATTTTTTTTGCGATCGGGACTTTGTATGGACAAAACGCAAAGACAGACAGTCTGATAAATGTATTGAAGACTCATCTGACGGATGATTCTGCAAAGGTGAATATGCTCAACAAGATTGCCAACAGTTACAGCAAGGACCCTGGTAAAATGAGAAATTTCGCCACTCAGGCAAATGAATTGGCGGTGAAGATTCATTTTTTAAAGGGTAACGCAGCGAGTTTATGGTTGATTGGGTTGTCTTATGCCAAAAGTGATAAGTTGCGGGCCATCGAATACCTGCAAAAGGCCATCAAAATGGCCGGTGATATCGATGATAAGGCAGGAATGGCGCGGTATTTGAACTGGCTGGGTGTCACTTATAAATCCCACGAGGAAAATGTGAAGGCCGTCGAAAGTTTTCAGCATGCGATCCGTCTATATTCGGAACTGAAGGCCAAACCTGAACTGGCCAGGGTATACGTCAATCTGTCTGGACTCTACAGAAGCGAAGGCAATTATATATTGTCCGTTGACGGATACCAGCAGGCAAAAAAACTGTATGAAGAGTTGAAGGATGATTCTGAAGTGGCCAATTGTCTGAATAGTTTGGGCATCATCTATGCCTATCAGGGAAATTATGTGCAGGCATTGGAAAATTTTCAGAGATATTTAAAAAACAAAGAGGGGAAAAAAGACAAAACCTACATTTTTTCGGGTCTGACAAATATTGGCGGGGTCTATCTCGCACAATCCGATTATCCAAAAGCACTTGAATATTATCAAAGTGCATTGAAAATTGCCGAAGAAGAGAACAATAAAAATAAAATCGCTACGAGTTTGGGAAATATTGGAACTACCTACCAAAAGACCAACAATTCACAGGCGATTACCTGCTTTCTCAAAGCGTTGGCAATTTGCGAAGAGATACAGGATAAGCCGCTTACGGTCAATATTCTGGTATTTATGGGAGATTATTACAGGGAACAAGGTGATTGGGAGAAGGCGATGTTCAATTATGCCAAGGCGCAAAAAATGGCTGAGGAGACAGGGAACAGGCGCCAGGAAAGCGAGGCATTGAGCCAAATCGGGGCCATTTACCTGAAGCAGAAAAAATATCCGGCAGCCTTAAACTTCACCCTGAAGAGCCTGTCCATTGCTGATGACCTGAAGGCACTTGACTTCCAAAAAGAGGAACACAAACAACTTTCGGAAATCTATGCTGCCAGCGGTGATTTTAAAAATGCTCTCGTGCACAACCAACAGTACCATGCCTTGAATGACAGTATTTTTAGCGAGAAAAACATCAAGAAGATCACTGAGCTTGAATTTACCTATGAGTTTGAAAAGGAGAAACAGGCAAGTGAACTTCAGCGTCAGAAGGACGAGGCGTTGCATGCTGCCAGATCCAGACAGCAGGTGATTGTTATTTTCGCGCTTATTATTGGTTTTTTGCTCATGCTTTTTCTGGCCATTTTTCTTTTTCGCTCTTCCCGGTTCAAGAACACGACCAACCTCATCCTAACCCAACAAAAACATGATATTGAGGAGTTAAACGAGGAATATCATGCCATCAATGAAGAACTGTTGCAAGCGAACGAACAGCTCCGTATGGCCAAGAACCTGGTTGAAGAGCGAGAGAATTTGCTGATTCAGATCACAGACAATATCCCTGTATTCATCTCGCTGCTCGATGCTGATTTGAATTACGTCTTTGCCAACATCAGATATGCTGAGATCTTCAGCAAGCAAAAAGATGAGCTATATGGAAAAAATGCGAAGGATATTCTGGCCCGTGAAAATTTTGACAGGGCGTACCCTAACCTGGTCAAGACATTGGAAGGTAAAACGGTAACATTTGAAAATCCGCTGCCGGAAAATGATACTAGCCATCGAATACTCCAGACAACTTACCTGCCCTATTATCAGAAGAACAACATTGAAGGGGTACTGGTCTGCAGCGATGACATCACGGAACGCCGAATGGCAGAATTGGCGCTCCAGGAAATTGAGGCAGAAAAGGCGAAACTGATGGCGCAGGAGATCGACAGAATTGGCAGGGAACTTGAGTCCAACCAGAAATCAGTAACAGCTGCAACGCTGAAATTGATACAAAATTCGGAAAGGGACGCGAGAACGATTGAGCGGTTGCAGGAAATAGAAAAAAATACGGATGCCGCCGGAAGGCAAAAAATAAATTCGCTCATATCGGATTACAAACGACTATCCTATAATTCCAACTGGGACGAATTTGAAATCCTGTTCGAAAAGGTCCATAACTCTTTTTACGAGAAGCTGAACACACAATTTCCAACACTCACGGTGAATGAGCGAAAAATTTGTGCATTTCTCAAACTGAACATGAGCAGCAAGGAGATCGCACAAATCACCTTCCAATCGGATGAAGCACTCAAGAAGGCACGTTTACGTCTGAGACAAAAACTTGACATTGACAGGGAGACCAATCTGGTGACTTTCCTGCAGAATATTTAGTGATTAAATGTGGAACTCATTGAATTCAATTATGGCAAATTCACGGAGAGCCTAATTGTACCAAAGCAGTTACAAATGATTCAGGTCTTATTTTTATTGATTCTCAGTGTTTCTCCAACAGTCCGTTGTTCGTCCACAAGGTAATTCTTCCCATCCTGTCAAAAGGCGGATAGGCGTGCATACCTCCCGTTACAAAGTCCATGTGTCCATCCTTGTTGAAGTCGCCAATTTCGAGGGAGAGGAGATGGGTGGGACTGGTGGCAATTTCGTGCTTGGTAAATTGCATCTTTCCATCGTTCTCGAGCCAGATAAAACTTTGGGCGCCCGGCTTAGCCCAGGTGTTGAAGGCACTCACTACAAAAATGTCCATGTCGCCGTCGTTGTCGATGTCGAAGGCCCGTGCGTTGTATGCTCCCGGAAAATTGCAGATTCTGTGGTATTCGAAGTTCAGGTTTCCCTTGTTCTCGAGCCATTGAACCCCATGCCAGGGTCTGGGCTGAGGCGGAATATAATCGAATGCATCCCCGTTGGTGTAGAGAATATCCGGCTTTCCATCCTTGTTGAGGTCGCAGATGGAGATGCCGCTCGAGCCAAAGTCTTCGTTGCTTGATTTGTAAAGCAGTTTGGTCTTGAAATTTCCCTTGCCGTCGTTGACAAAACAATAAATCTCTTCCCACTCCTGACTAATCAGTGAAACGATGTCCAGATCGCCATCGTGGTCAATGTCCACCAATTCGACGTTGATTCCCCCGGAGATATTTTGCAGGATGTGGCTTTTGAATTTCCAGTTGCCAAGATTTTCGATCCACCTGGTTTCGCCGTCATCGTAACCGAATTGCGCCACGGCTAAGTCCAGATCGCCGTCTCCATCCAGGTCTCCGGCCCGAACATCGGAAACCCTTGCCACCTTGTCCACTATGACGTGCTTCGTAAAATTGCAGTGACCGTCATTTTCCAGGATGATGACGGAGCCAATTTTGTCGTTGTTGGGGAAGAGCATTCCCAAAACGGCCACCATGATGTCGTTGTCGCCATCCTTGTCAAAATCCAGCACCTGGACGTGTGCAGGGGCAATCAGGTCTTTGGCCAGGATAATTTCCGTATAGACTCCTGCAGGGAATTGACGGATCCATGATACGGTATTGTTTTTTGCATCGCACACCACCAAATCCAGCAGACCATCCTTGTCAAGATCCGTGACGGCCACGTTGGAAATCATGGGCGGTTCTTTAAAGGTTTGTCCGATAGGTTGATGTGTTAAAAAGTCTATTTTTTCACCAACCAGATCTTTTCCTGTCGCGGTTGACGGTACTTCGGCTTTCTTGGCTTGACCCATCAATCCCCGAATCACCTCCATCCTCGATAATCCATTTCTTTTGGCCTGATAGCTGAGCAACAGAAAGGGTAGGCCGATCAACAGGAAGAGTATTGCCGCCAGCGGAAGGTATTTTTTCAGGTTGTTTTTTTGGCTCATGGGTTGTTGTTTCTTTGCTATGGTTTTGGTGCGCGTTGATTGCTTTAAAACTATAAAATAATCACCATCCGGTAATCTTTTAAAAAATATAATTACATTGCTCAGGGAAACCGTCTTCCCCTTGCAACGGGTGGACGGGTAGGTCGGGTTGTTCAAATTAGGCTTTTCATGCTGCGATACAAAAAATCATTGTTAAATTTTCTGATTGTCATTGGTTTCGGACTGATTCCCGCCTTTGCCTGCCAGTTTTTCACCCAGGAACCAACAGACAAGTACATCCACATTACCAGCTTCAGGTATGGCAAGGACCCCTCGGTCATACGGTGCAACAGGGGAGACAGGCTGCACCTGACCTTCTCCTCAGAGGATACAGGACACTCCTTTTTTTTGGAGGAGTTTGACATGGATGTGAAAGTGAATCCTTCCAACGAAGAAGTAGCGGTATTCAAAACGAGCGACCCAACCAGCAATTCGATTCTTACCCACGAGGTGGTTTTAACGGCCAGGCACCCCGGATTTCAGAATTACCTCATCGCCAAAAGCAACTACAGGTGCCATACCTGGTGCGGCCCCATGCACGCTTTCGAACAAGGCAAACTGGTTCTGTTTCCCAATACGCTTTTGCTTTTTAGCTTAGGAGCGCTGATTGGGATACTGTTTTTATGGCTATTTCAAATTTATGGCAAGAGAAGGGGAGTGAAATTGGCGGAGACCGAAAGATCCGGGTACAGGGACCTCTTAAAGAAATATCCCTGGCTGGGCCGGCTGGTGAGAAACAGGTGGCCACAACTTTTGGTGATCTCCTTTGCCATGCTGATGATCTATGTTGTCGTTCTTACCTCCGTTTTCGGGACCAAAGTTTCGGGCCGAAATTTGGGTGTTTTGCTGATGTGGGCAGTTTGGCTATTCTTTTTGGTTGCCATCCTGACACCGTTGGGAGGCAGAAGCTGGTGCACCATTTGTCCCTTGCCGGTTTTGGGAGATTACCTTCAGCGAAGGTCCTTCAGTGGCCCGATTCAGGGGCAAACCAACCAATACCTCCATAAATTCTTCGGTCTTTCCCTGAAGTGGCCTGCCCGGTTGAGCAACAACTGGCTGAGACTTCTGGTATTTCTGTTGCTGACCACATTTTCAACAACTCTGGTGGGAATTCCCCGGGTTTCCGGTTTGGCCGTCCTGTCGCTGCTGCTCATCCCGCTGCTGATGGCCCTCATTTGGGAACTTCGGGCATTTTGCAGGTATGTCTGTCCGGTAGGTGTATTCGTCGGAGCCTACTCGAAGATGAGTGTTGTGGCGATCCGGAACAAATCGCAAAAGGTCTGTGACCAGTGCAAACAACATTACTGCCAGAATGGTAGCAATGAGGGCTGGGCCTGTCCTTATGGGCTGAATGTAGGTGAGATCAAAGAAAATTCGGAGTGCGGATTGTGCCTCGAGTGCACACGCAGCTGCCTGTACAAAAATGTGACAGTCTACAGGAAGCCTTACGGTTCTGAAACAGCCTCACGCAACTACGGCGAAGCCTGGCTGCACATAGCCCTTTTTACCTTGTCAATCGTATACAGCATCCTTTACCTCGGACCCTGGCCCGTGGTTAGGGATTACATCAACATCATGGACAAGCAAAACTGGGGATTGTTTGCGCTCTTTGCCCTGATGGTCTGGTCGGCCGTTCTATTCCTGGTTCCGGGGATTTTGTATCTGCTTTCAGCAGCTAGTGTGCAGATGACAAAAAATAGATTGAAAGTAAAAGAGGTTTTCCTGATCTTCTCTTCGGCCTTGCTTCCTCTTGGTATGATGCTCTGGATCGCCTTCGTCATTCCGATGCTCTTCGTGAACAAAACTTTCATTCTTCAGTCGCTGTCGGATCCATTCGGATGGGGCTGGGACTTTTTCGGTACGGCCAATATTCCCTGGCATCAGTTTCTGCCGCAATACATACCTTGGTTCCAGGCCGCCGTGGTGTTGCTTGGGTTGCACATAAGCCTGGGCAAAACTTGCCATTCCCTGAGTCAAGATTTTGAGGGAAGTAGGTTGGTAAGAATGGTACTCCCCATGGTGCTGTTCCTCGTCGCCTCTTCCGTTGCCATGCTCCTATTTTTTACAAATTGATTTTCCTGTCTGGATTTTGGACTGTTTTTTGCTGATTTAGTGACCAACAGGTGAAACCAGTTGCTGCAAGATTCGTAAAATCAATTGTTTAATTACCGGTCCCATGAACAATCAAAATCACTCTCCAAAATCACGCCGTCAGTTTATCAGGACATCCGCCTGGCTGGCGGCGGGAGTCACCTTTGCTCCGGCGCTCTTTGCTGCCGGCGATACCACTCATTTGACTCCCCTGATGAAAAGATCACTCGGAAAAATCGGCTTCAAAGTGACCACACTCGGGCTTGGCGGACAATCCTCTCTCCAGTGGACGCCTGAAAATACTGATCCGGTGGCCATCATTGAAAAGGCCTATCATTTGGGAATCAATTATTTTGATACCTCCAACGTCTATGGTCCAAGCCAGGTCAATTATGGGAAGGCATTCAGCCGTCTTGGACTGGTTCCCGGAAAATCCAATTACCAGGCCTCCAAACGCAAGTCAATCTTCCTGACCTCCAAAACCATGCTTCGGTTTGGGAAAGGGGGAGATGACAGACCCAATGCAGTGGGTCATTCCAACGGACCGGCCGGTTCAAAAGCGCTTGACGATGTCAGACGCTCACTGACCCAGATTTTTGGCGATGGTGCCGGAAGTTATCCGAAGGATGCCTACCTGGACATGGTTTTGATTCACAATCTGACAAGGATGGAAGAGGTGGATGCCCTGTACGAAGGATATTTTCATCCAAATCCCAAGGCCAGTACCATCGGGGCACTTGCTGCACTTCGTGATGTCAGGGACGGTACAAACCGCACCGGACTTAATCCCAAAAAGGAGAAGTTGATCAGGCATGTGGGCTTCTCAGGTCACAGCGATACCTCCGTGATGATGGAGATGATCCAGCGCGACAGTGAAGATCTGCTGGAAGGAATGCTTGTCGCCATCAATGCCAACGACCAGCTCTATTTCAACATGCAACACAATGTGATTCCCGTTGCTGCCGCCAAAAATATGGGCATCATCGGGATGAAAGTATTTGCTGACGGCGCCATGTATACCAAAAAAGCAGAGTGGTCGAACACTGTTTCACATGTGGTGCTGGAGGTTGGCAGCAAAGAGCTTCCGGCCAATCAGCTGATTCGTTATACCCTGAGTACACCGGGAATTCATACGGCCATCATTGGGATTGGAAAAATCAGTGATGATCCCTCCCAATGTCAGCTTTCATTCAATTTGAAACATGCGCAGGTCGCTCCCAATGCCTTGAATGAAACAGAACGAAAAGAGATTGAACAGCTCGCCTCCAAATCAAAAGAGGGAAAGACCAACTATTTCCAGAAGGCCTTCCAGGAACTGACACCACCCCATGAGGTCAGGGTAATCCAAAATGACAGGAGTGCCGTGATCACCTGGCATACCGCCTATGCAGGAGATGCTGCGATTGATCGATACGAAATCTGGAGAAACGGAGCCCTGGTGACGGAAATTCCTTTCGAACCGCAAACAACAAAAATACCCTACCAATTCGAAGACAGACAAAAAGGTAGAGGAGTTGCCTCCTATTCGGTGATGGCGGTTGACAAGAAAAACAGGATAGCAGAAGCTAAAGGCTAAAGGCTAAAGGTAGTACGCTGCGATCTTGATTTTCAACATATCTCATCACTCATTACACATTACTCATTTTGACTCTCTTCTCAGATCTTTCCAACCTTTTTAACCCCGAGTCATTTCAGGGTAGCGGGAAGAGCCATCGCTATTTTGAAGGATGGTATTACAAAGTGGTCAATGCCTCTGAATCGGAAGCACTTGCCATCATTCCCGGTATCGCCATCGATCAGGCAGGCAACAGACAGGCATTTATTCAGGTGCTGGATGGCAAAAGAGAGACGGCTCTCTACCACAGATTTGACTTCGAGGATTTCCGGTATGAAAAGAACCTGTTTAAAATCTCAATTGGCAACAACACATTCACCCGGGATTATTTTGAACTTGACCTTCCGGGATTAGCCGGACGTCTTGAATTTTCTTCTCTTGTCCCCTGGCCAAAGCCCTGGTATTCGCCCGGGATCATGGGCCCCTATGCCTTTGTACCCTTCATGGAATGTTACCATGGCATCGTCAGTATGGATCATTTGGTCAGCGGAAGTCTGGCTCTGAACGAACTTCCTGTGGATTTTAGCAACGGTCGCGGCTATACGGAGAAAGATTGGGGGCGATCCTTTCCAAGTGCCTATGTGTGGATGCAATCCAACCATTTTTCCCTGCCGGGGATTTCGGTAAAAGCGTCAGTTGCCAAAATTCCTTGGATCGGGAGTTCATTTGTGGGCTTTATTGCCGGCGTTTGGCTGCACGATCAATTGATCAGGTTCACTACCTACAATGGATCATCCCTGAAAAAACTGCGGATAGATCCGCTTAAGGTACAATTGATCCTTGAGAACGGGCCATACCACCTTTCCATCCTTGCCTGCCGGGAGAGCGCCACCAGCCTTGCGTCCCCCATCCAGGGAATGATGGAGGGCCGGATAGAAGAGAGTATGACCGCCATCCTGGAGATCACCCTGACAGAGCGGAAATCAAACAAAATCATCCTTCAGGACCGGGGTCGAAATTCGGGATTGGAAGTAGCAGGAAAGATCAGTGAAATTGTCTTATAAATTTGCCGGTCCACTCATTTTGTCGAAGATAGGTAGGGCACAAGCAACAATATTTTTGCTTCATGGCTACCAACACGTTCCACAGTAACTGATCCTTTGCGTATGCCGAGTTTACTGTTCTTCCAGAGATCCATGACCGTTCTGTGCCCGCTGATTCCCAATTCTTCCCAGCGAACAGTCATGCTGGCAGGCGTTCCACTCCGGTTGAAGAGCGCGACGGCCATCCTTCCTCCCGCCAATTCCTTCACCCAGACCTCTCTGCCATCCTTCTGTCTGATTCTCCTTCCCTGCTTTCCCAGCGGGTCCTGGTCAATGGCAATCATCGCCCTGTTGGTAAGAATCTCCCTGATTTCGGGTCTCATGGATCGCAGGTCGTTGCCTGCAATCAACGGGGCCGATACCATGCACCACATGGCGAAATGGGATTTGTATTCAAGCAAATTCATGGTGACAGGTGAGATGTTGCTCCAAAGACTCTCCCTGGATTCGTTGCCAACTTCCAGCATGTCCGGATCATTCCAATAGCCTGGTTCAGCATATTCCCAAAGTTCCGCCGTTTGATCCAGACAATAGAGCATCCGGTTCCAGTTGTTTTTGATGTCGTCTCCGGTTCTGTGCAGGTTGGCCACACTCTTCACCCAGGGAAGGGCTCCGTCGTTGGTGCCTTTGTCGCACTCATCGTTCACACTGTAGAGAATAGGCCTGCCGGTTTTTTTCAAACATATTCCCATCAGTTCAAAAGCTGCCCGGCATTCTGGTATCGGAGTTTTTAAGGCCTCCTGCTCCATGCTGGGGTAGTTGCACCAGTCATATTTGAGATAGTCGACGCCCCAGGTGGCATAATCATCGGCATCCAGCTGTTCGTGACCAATGCTGCCCATCAGTTTCTGACAGGTATAACAACCGGGAGAGGAATAAATGCCAAATTTTAGTCCCTTGCTGTGAACATAATCGGCTACTGCCTTGATCCCATGGGGAAACTTTGCTGCGTCAGCAATCACATGACCGGCTGAATCCCTCTGCTTGGTCGCCCAGCCATCATCGATGACAATGTACCGGTATCCCGCCTCCTTCATCCCGGAACTCACCATCGCATCCGCCATTGATTTTATTTTTTCTTCGTTGATTCCCGCCCGGAAACAGTTCCAACTGTTCCAGCCCATGGGCGGTGTTTTTGCAATCTCCTCCGGTTCTTCTCCACGCAGGGAGTGAACCAGGAAAATGGATGCGACCAGTAAAATTGATTTAAACATAGCAAAAGTTGTAGTCATCTAAAGATACAACAAAAAGACCTTACTTGAATTGCCGGTTTCAGCCAGAGAGCAAATTTGTTTTATGTTCAGCGGATGAGTGCGATTTCGAAAGATTGTTATCTTTGAATTTTGTAGTGAAGGCTTTCAACTTACAATTTCTGATCACTTTTTAAACGCCTAAGTGAAAAGGACAGGTATTTTAAATTTTACGCCACATTTTCTTTCTTATTCGACAAACTCATGAAAAAATTATTATTCCCAATTGTATTATCCTTGCTGCTAACCAACCTGATCGTGGCCCAGAACCCTGAAAAAGGTTGGGAGAAATGGCAATACCTGATGGGTGAATGGAAAGGGGAGGGCAGCGGTCAGCCGGGAAGCGGGGCCGGCATGTTTACCCTAAAGCCAAAACTGGGAGGAAGCATCCTGGAAAGAAAGGGCCGGACTGAAATCAATGCAACAGCTTCACAACCTGCCTCGGTACACGAAGATGTGATGATCATCTACAAAAACAGGGAGGGCAGTCCGGTAAGATCCATCTATTTTGACAACGAAAACCACGTGATCAATTACGACATCACCTATTCGGAAAATAAAATTATACTGACCAGCGAGCCCAATCCTGCTGCTCCGAGATTTAGGCTGATCTATGAAATGTTGGAAAACAGGCTGATGAATACCAGATTTGAAATGGCCATGCCGAATGCTCCGGAGATTTTCAAAACCTATATTGAAGGGAAAAGCATCAAAGTGAAAGAGCTTGCAGAAATGCCGAAATGAAAAGTGAAAAATGAAAAGTGAATAGTGATTGATGAAGAAAAATCAAGATGGCAGGGTCTTCACTTTTACCTTTCTCCTTTAACCTTTAACCTTTAACTTTATCCTTTATTCCAAGTTCCAGATACGGATAGACCGGATTCTCAAATCCGTATTTTCGGTAGAGTGGTTCTCCGTCTTTTGAGCAATGCAGGGCTACCTTGCTGACCCCCAATTCTTTTGCTTCATCCAGCAAGCCTTCTAAAATTAGCGAGGAAATTCCTTTCCTGCGATAATCAGGAAGTGTGTACATATTCAGGATATCCCCTTCCAGGTAGGAGGATTGGTTCAGGTCGCCCGGAATTTTTTTGAGAACCATTCCGCCATAGCTAACTACTTTCCCTTCAAATTCTGCGAGTAGGGCAAAGAAACTTCCTTCGGCAATAGCTTCACTGAAATAAAGTTGCAGATTTTGGTGCAACTCCTTCAGATAGGAGGTAGCTCTTTCTCCCTGCATCTCCCTGAGGTAGTCCAGTCTGGCTGCGGTCATTCGCGGAAGATCTTCATTCGTCACCCTTCTGATGATTATTTTTTCCTTGTCAATCATGTTTTTTATTTAACCTCATTTCCCCCCTCTCCAACATCTTCATTTTTCACTTTTCATTTTCCTCTTATCACCAGAAATCTTTTCACGAAATTCACAAGTGAAGGGGCACTCGCCGATCCGTGATCCAGTCCCGGCATGGGAATGTAGGTTACAGGCAAAGTGGGATCGAGCAGCATCAGATTGTCGTAAAGCTGCTTGGTCATGAGCGGCGTGACATCGGTATCTGCCTGACCGTGGGTCAGGATCAGAGGGGTTTTAATTTTCCAGGCCGCCACACTGCTGGCCGCCAGTGCATCCCGCATATTCTGGTATTTGGCGTTGGTATCCAGGGTAGTGCGGAATTCCGTAGTAAATAGCTGGGCCATGCTGGTGTTCAGCTGGTCGTTGATCGCACTTCCGCTGTTGATGCCATTGAACAAGCCGTCAATGCGTGAGGAATAGGGTTCGTTGAAAATATCGGAATAGGCATTGGTGAATGCCCCCACGGATTTGAAGCCTTTCATGATGTACGCAATGTAATATGGCTGGTAGTAATTGGTAGCGCCGACTACAATGTCCGTGATTTGAATGAGGTTGTAGGGACCTGCACCGCAACCGACAGCCTTCAGGTTAAATTCGCCGGCATAACTGCTTTCAATGGTTTTGTGCAATTGAAGGGTAGAAAGTCCTCCCTGCGAATAGCCCATCAGGTAGGTATCCGTCGAGTATTTGAAATTCAAGTCCGTTTTGGCACTCATCTCCTTGACGGCCCGAAAGAGGTCAAGAATGGGTGTAACGGTAGATTCCAGGTGCAGATAGGGATGAAAGACCTGCGTGGAAGCACCGAACCCCAGGTAATCCGGAATAACTACCACAAATCCTGTAGTGGCGAATCCGGTGATGAGTTGAAGGGTATAGTTGCCTGCATTCAGCGAAGGAGCATTGGCATAGACCGTATTGGTGCCATTTTGGAAGCTTAGCAGCGGATAGGTACCTCCACCATCAGGAATGCAAACCAAACCCGAAGCTACCAGTTTCTTGGTGCCCAGCGTGGTATTGTAGGTCACTGCATAGACCTTGGCCCCAAATTTCACGGAAGGAATAATATCCGCCACATCCGGATAGACAGATTGCACAGGAGTGTACAAGGCGTTGACATCCAGAACCGACATCGACCTGACAAAAGTGTAGCTGACCAGATATTTATCCTGAACCGGGACGATGGGCGTTTCAGTGGTGCTGCTCTTGGAGCAGGAAACCAGTATTGATCCTGCAAAAAGTAGTGCAATGAAATAGCTGCTTCGCATTTGGCCTGTATGAAACGTTTTGAGAATTCTACCCGATGTTTGCCAGAATTTGATTTCTGACTTCAGTATTCAGATTCTCCGGTGAAAGTCCGGCGGGATCTATTTGTGGAAGAAAGGTCACCACAATTCTGGATCCTGATTTGATTTTTTTCTTTCCCGACGACATCGCCTCGTATGCCCCGGAGATGGCAACAGGCACGATGGGGATATTCAATTCCGAGCTCAGTATGGCATAGGTCTTTTTGAAATCCCCGAGATTCCCTGTGGCGGTGCGGGTTCCTTCCGGGAAGATCAGGATTTTTTTACCGAGCTTCACAACTTCGGCCATCTTGTGAATGGACTCTTTCAAATCTTTGGAGAGATCCATGATGATGATGTTGGTTCTGCTGGCCAGATACTGCCGAATTTTGCTCTTTACATGGTCCTTCTTGGCATACGAAAACGTATTTTTCAGCGTTTTCCTGTCAAGACAAGAGAGAACCAGGAAGGCATCCAGTTTGGTCTGGTGGTTGGGAGCCAGAAAACAGGGTCCATCCGGAATATTTTCGATTCCTTTCACCTCAAATCTGAAAAACAGGCTAAAAAATCCGCGGACGGCCGAAACGATTAGCTTCATCAAAAAGGATGATTTGGGCAATTTTACCGGTTGCTCATCCTTCAGGTTTCCAGACCAGGAGGCGCTCTGTTCCTTGTGAAACAGCTTGTTGGCGCCAATGTACTCCGCAATGTTTGCGATTGAAGGAAATTTCAGCAACTGTTCTTCTTCGATTTTAATTCCGAAGGTCTGTTCTATGAAATCGATCAGACTCATTTTGCCGAGCGAATCCATGGCAATGTCGAATACCAAATGGTCATCAGGTGAGACATCCATGTCCACCTGACTCTCGATAAAACTCTTCACCGCCATGTATTCTGCACTCTCCGGATGTTCACTCTTGCTCTTCTTGTTTTCCGAATCAGCGATCATCTCCTCCAGTTTGAACCGCTGCAACTTGGATAACCTGGTTCTGGGAAGATCTGATTTCAGCAAGGTAAATTGCATGATTCGCTTGTAGGAGCTCAACTCTGCATTGAACGGGGAGATTACTTCCTCCCTGAAGTACCGGTTGAGGTCAGTTATTCCGTTGTCCGTTAGGAATTTGTAATCCGGCACGATGGCTGCATGCAGCATATCCTTGTGGATGAAAACACCTACCTCCTTGATCCCTTTGGAATAGAACTCAAGCTTGTGCTCAATTTCCACAGGATTGATGTTTTTTCCGTTGGGAAGCACGATGATCTCCTTCTTCCGTCCCGTGATGTACAGGAATCCCTCCTCGTCGAAACGACCCAGGTCGCCTGTGTACAACCATCCGTCCCTCAACACTTCTGCGGTCTCCTCCGGCCTGTTGTAATATCCTTTCATGACATTGGGTCCCTTGGCCACGATTTCACCATCCCGGATTTCTACGGTCATCAGGGGCAAAGCCTGACCGGTGGAACCTATCTTGACCTTTCCTGGGCGCGGGAATGTGATCATCGGAGCAGCCTCTGTCATACCAAAACCTTCCAGGATGTCGAATCCGATGGCATAGAAAAAGGTGCCCACCTCCTTGTTGAGGGCAGCACCGCCTGCAACCATGAATCTCAGATGTCCGCCCAATCCCTTGTGCACCTTTTTGAAGAGCGTCTTGCCCAATTTCCTGCTTCCAGTGGCATAAACCAGCTTCAGGAAGGTTCTGGCAAGCAGGCTCTTGTTGATTTTTGTCATCAGTCCCCTGTAAATCAGTTCATAGAGTCGAGGTACCCCGATGAACACAGTGACGGAATTATCCGCCAGCGTTTTCATCAGATCCGAAGATTGCATGGAGGGAGATACTACGGTCGTTCCGCCTGAATAGAAGGTCACCATCATCGAACCAAGCAGGGGGAAGATGTGGTGGAGCGGAAGCAGGACGAGTACCTGACTTTCGTTGTGGAAAATTTTGGCATCAATGACCGCCTTCATGTTGGCCAGGAGGTTTGTATAGGAGAGCATTACTCCCTTGGGACTGCCTGTTGTACCCGATGTATAGATGATTACTGCCGTGGTTTCGTTGTCATCAGGACCAACCCATTTTGTTTCAGGTTGGTCGTGAACTGGCGGATGGTTCTCGAAGACGATGGTTTCGGGATGGTATGTGCTTTTTGATTCTACTTTGGAGAAGGACTCCTTCATTCCTTCACTGATAAAAATCAACTCCGGCCGACAATCATCCAGCATGTAGGCAACATCTTCCGGCGAAGCCATAAAATCAACAGGCACCGCAATGCAATTGTTCTGAAGTGCCGCATAGAAAGCAAAAAACCACTCCACCCTGTTCTCGGAATAGATGGCAACTTTTGTGAATCCTTTGCCCTCAAACAAAAGGGCATATTGCTGAATGTGCTGCAAAAGCTGGCTATAGCTGAAATTCCCCTGCTGCGAAATGACTGCATTTTTTTCAGGACTATCCCGGTAGATAATGGATGCCAACATAGTTAGTTTTTTATTGTTGTCCGAATGAGGTCAAGGTGCAATGCATGTTTCCCCGTCGGATCTCTAAAGGACGAAATGTCATGGCAAACAGCGGGCCTCAGTGCCATACAAAGTAAGAAATTATTGGGTGCATTACCAAAACAGACAAAATGTATTACAAATATTAAGTTATTAACCTATTTTACTTCTTAACGTATAATAGAATTCATACTTTTACTTACGATCTAATCAAATGATTGCAGCTGGCTTTTCTTTATATCAAACAGGATCATTGAAATATAAAAAATAAGAATCAACTAAACTGGGATTTCACATGGAAAAAAGCGATGGGATTAAAGTGTTTTCACCCTCACAGGAGGTTGTGAATCAGGCAAATGTAAAAGAGTATGATCAGTTGTACAAATATTCGCTCGAACAACCCGAAGCCTTTTGGGCCGAACAGGCGGAACAGTTGTCCTGGTACAAAAAGTGGGACAAAGTACTGAACAAGAGCAATGCTCCCTTCTTCAACTGGTTTGAAGGGGGCAAAACCAACATTATTTTAAATGCCATCGACAGACACCTGCTCTCTGCCAGCAGAAATAAGCTGGCCGTTATTTGGGAAGGTGAACCCGGTGAATCCAAGACATTTTCCTACCATGCCCTCAACCGTGAGGTATGCCAGTTTGCCAATATTCTGAAGAGCATGGGAGTAAAAAAGGGCGATGTGGTGACGATATACATGCCACAGATTCCGGAACAGTTGTTTGCCATGCTGGCTTGCGCCAAAATTGGAGCGGCCCACAGTGTGGTTTACGGTGGTTTCAGCCATGAGGCATTGGCCGACCGTATCAACGATGCCAACAGCCGGGTTGTGATTACGGCGGATGGTGGTTACCGCAGGGGAAAAGTGGTGGAGATGAAAAGTGTAGTAAACAAGGCCATGGAGCTCTCACCGACCATGGAAATATGCATCACGGTCAAACGAACAGGTGTCGAAGTCTACATGGAAAATGACAGGGATTACTGGTACCACGATCTGAAATCCTTGCCCATTGCCTCCTACAAATGTGAAACAGAGGTGATGGATTCTTCGGACATGCTATTTTTGCTCTATACTTCCGGCTCAACAGGAAGACCCAAGGCGCTCGTGCACACCCATGGCGGATACAGTGTTTACACCTCCACTACCCACAGGATGGTCTTCGACATCAAGCCGGAGGACAGGTACTGGTGTGCGGCCGATCCGGGATGGATCACAGGCCACAGCTACATTGTATATGGTCCGCTGATCAATGGCGCCACCATCATGTTGTATGAAGGTGCCCCAAACCATCCCTATCCCGACAGATGGTGGAAAATGGTGGAAAAATATGGCATCAATATACTTTATACCTCGCCGACTGCCATCCGTGGATTGATGCGTTTTGGTGATTCGTGGCCTAACAGGAACGACATCAGCTCACTTCGGTTGCTCGGATCGGTGGGCGAACCCATCAATGCGGAGGCCTGGAACTGGTTCCACAAAGTGGTTGGAAGAGGAAATTGTCCGATCATGGATACCTGGTGGCAGACGGAAACAGGTGGATTTGTCATCTGCCCACTGCCCATCACTCCACTTAAACCCGGTTCTGCGACCAAACCATTTTTCGGGAATGAGCTCGCCGTTGTCGATGATGCAGGGGAGGAAGTAGCTGCCGGAGAGGAAGGAACACTCGTGATCAAGACCCCCTGGCCGGGAATGGCTAAATCGGTCTTCAATGATCCGCAGCGATTCATTGATACCTACTGGCAGAAATTCAGCAAGCAAGGCTGGTACCATACCGGCGATTCGGCCAAAAAAGACGAAGATGGCTATTACTGGATCATAGGTCGCAACGACGATGTCATCAAAGTGAGTGGCTATCGGCTTGGATCAGCAGAGATTGAAGGTGTGATGGCACGCCACCCCGCCATTGTCGAATCAGCTGCGATTGCCCTTCCGCACCACCTGAAGGGAAATGCGATACACATCACGGCAGTTCTTCGCAGCAACTACAAACCAAGCAAGGAGCTGGAACATGAACTGATGATACACATGGAGGAGCATCTTGGTAAGATTGCCCGACCGGAAGCCATCCAGTTTGCCGAATTGCTTCCCAAAACCAGAAGTGGAAAAATTATGCGAAGATTGCTCAAATCCAGGGCCATGGGACTCCCTGACGGAGATTTGAGCACGATGGAAGAGTAATTCGGAACGCGTGGAAAGGAACGGTGAAACTTGAAATAAACCTTATAGTTAGTCAGACCACAACAAATCAGGAATATGACCAGACGAATTATTGGCATTCGGGAGAAACTTCCCTTCCTGGCGAGCTTGCCACTCAGTTTTCAACATTTGACGGCCATGTTTGGAGCCACCATTCTCGTTCCCATTTTGCTTGGGATAGATCCTGCCATCGCCCTTCTGATGAACGGCATCGGCACATTGATTTACTCCTGGATCACCCGGGGGGGCATTCCTGCCTACCTGGGCTCCAGTTTTGCCTTTATTGCACCGACTTTACTCATTCTGAGCACCTACGGAAGTTTCAGTCAGGCACAGGCAGGATTTATCTTTTTTGGACTGTTTTTCATTGCCATTTCGTTTGTTGTCAAGCGATGGGGCATCCGATGGATTGATGTGATCATGCCACCGGCCGTGATGGGTGCCGTTGTGGCCATTATCGGCCTTGAACTGGCCCCCGTGGCAGCCCAGCAAGCCGGACTGGCTCCCTGGCCTACCGATGTGGGACAGGTGGTACCCGCCTTCCATGCATCACCCGGTGTGTTGATGGTCTCCATGTTCACCCTTGCAGTTGGAGTTGCAGGCAGTGTTCTGTTCAAGGGTTTCATGCAGGTAATTCCGATCTTGTTTGCTGTTGTGGCAGGCTATCTGCTCGCTTTTTTTATGGGAATGGTGGATACAACTGCCATTTCCAATGCCGCCTGGTTTGCCTTACCAAAGTTTCAGTTCCCTGTTTTCAATGCAGGAGCCATCCTCATCATTGCACCGGCCTGTATCGTTGTACTTGCCGAGCATATCAGCCACCTTATCGTCACGAGTGAGATTGCGGGCGAAGACCTGATGACCAAACCCGGATTGCACCTTTCACTCCTTGGGGATGGTCTCAGCAACATATTGTCGGGCTTCACGGGATCACCGCCAAATACCACCTACGGGGAGAATATCGGAGTGATGGCCATCACCAGGGTCTATTCCGTCTGGGTAATCAGGGGTGCGGCTCTGCTTGCCATCGGATTTTCCTGCATTGGAAAAATTTCAGCAGCTATCTCCACCATTCCAACGCCGGTAATGGGGGGCATCACCTTGCTGCTTTTTGGTGTCATCGCGGTTCAGGGGTTTAGAATGTTTGTGGAGAAGAAGGTGGATTTCAGCCAAAACAGAAACATGGTTCTCGGTGCCATAACCTTTGTGGTGGGTATCAGCGGAGCCTCCATCGGCATCGGATCCGTTCAGTTGAAGGGAATGGCCTTTGCGGCCGTCGTGGGCGTAGTCTTGTCGCTGGTATTTTTTATGCTCGATAAAATGGGACTCATGAACAAGGAGTAGCCAGTTCATCTTCCCGGTGCTGCATCCGCAGATTGGGTGCGCCAATTGTAAAAACCCCACATCTGAGCCGGTGTGCCCCTTAATTTTTTATGCCAGTTTTTTTTATCTCTCCAAAAATTGTTATCTTTTGGTGACGAAACTGAAAGGGAAGCCTCTTAAAAAAAATAAGAAATTTTGATGGAAATTTCCTGTCCGTTTCATCTTTTAAACTGATAACTTTACATCCCCTAAAAACAGGGGAGTGGGAATTGCATAAAATTGAAATAGGATTTCAAAAATTCATGATGAAAGAAATTATATGGCAGTGATTTCAGATCAGGAGAGCATCGTAAGCGCCTGCGCCGAATATGTCAAATCGGAATTGAAGGATGGCGAGAAGGGACACGACTGGTGGCACGTCCATCGGGTTTGGCGTACAGCCCTGCTGATCGCCGGGTCAGAACCTGTCGACGGTTTTATTGTCGAACTGGCCGCCTTGCTGCACGACATTGCCGATTCCAAATTCAACGGAGGAGATGAGGAGGTAGGACCACAAAAGGCCGAAGCTTTTTTGAGATCGCTGCAGGTAGCTCCATCCGTCATTGAACAGGTGGTGCTGATCGTTCGCAACATCTCTTTCAAGGGTGGAAACAACCTGCCGGGATATACTTCCCCTGAATTACAGGTAGTTCAGGATGCCGACAGGCTGGATGCACTTGGAGCCATTGGCATTGCCCGGGCCTTTCATTACGGAGGGTTCAAGAACCGGTTGCTCTACCATCCGGATATCAAACCCAACCTGAAAATGACCAAAGAGGAGTACAAGAGTAGTGATGCCCCCACCATTAACCACTTTCATGAAAAACTGCTGCTGTTGAAGGACAGGATGAATACCCCTACCGGGAAGGCCCTTGCCATCGAAAGGCATGCATTCATGGAACAGTTTCTCGTCCGCTTTGAAATGGAATGGAACGGTGAGAGTATGAAATAATCTATTGTCAAGGGCCGTACCATTTAACCGGCCTGTTCAAATCCTGATAAAATCAAATTGACTCATGATTCTATCTTGTATAAAATATCAAATATGAATAGATTAAAGAGATTTTTTGTTACCGGCTTTCGCAAATTGATGAAGTTCCTAACCGATTGGAGTCTGTCGGTTTCCTTTATCGGAGAGAATGGCAAACTGATTTTGCAGGCCATGTTCACGATCTTGTCCATTGGGATAGGAATATGGTTTTTCAACCAACAAAAGACTGAGCTGTATCAGATCAACCTGCTGCTTGGATCAGCAGGGTGGGAACTTGTTTTGATCGGATTGTCACTTACCGCTTTTTACATTGTGGTACAGGGATACATGTATGTGACAGCCTTTGCTACCTTCAGACACAAATTGCCACTTCAGCTGGGCATAGTGCTTTTTTTAAAACGGAATTTCATCAGTATTTTCCTGCCCGCCGGAGGGGTATCTTCCCTCGCATTTTTTACGGGCGACATTGAGAAAAGGGGAATAACCAAATCACACATCCACTTTGCTTCCACCATCTATGGCTTTGTCGGGATACTATCCGTCGTATTGGTTGCCATTCCGGCGTTTACCTTTGCGGTAGTCGACGGCTCCATTGGCGAAGGGGAATGGGTAGGACTGCTGGCCGTTATCCTCTTGCTGGCTGTGGTTTATCTCCTGTTTCACTCCTTTCTGAAAAAGGGACCCGTGTACAGAACCCTTATCCGCATCTTTCCTTCACTGGAGGAGTTGATTACCGAACTGGAAGATGCAGAACTGAACAAGAAACAACTGCTGAAAACTGTTGTCGTTTCCGTTGTCATTGAATTCATTGGCATTGCCCACCTTTATGTCGCCATGTTGGCACTCCATGTACAACCTTCCCTCTTTGCCGCCTTGCTTGGCTACATCATTTCCGTCATTTTCCTGATCATCTCCCCTTTTCTCAGGGGACTTGGACCCATTGAGGTTTCGATGGCCTTTGTCCTTGCCAAATATGGTTTCTCCAATGTAGAGGCAATTGCCATTACCTTTCTTTACAGGTTTTTTGAATTCTGGACACCACTGCTTGCCGGTGTGGTAACCTTTCTGTTGAAGATCAATAAACTGATCATGCGCATCGTTCCTGCGCTGCTCCTTTTTGCCCTGGGAATCATCAACATTGTTTCGGTCCTGACTCCCGCCATTCACGAACGGGTAAGGTGGCTCAGACACTTCATCCCAATTGAAACAATGGTGGCCTCCAACTATTTCGTGCTGGTACTCGGATTGATCCTGCTGGTGACCGCCTCCTTCATGCTGAAGGGATTGCGCTCTGCATGGTGGACAGCCGTTGTCCTCACCGTCGTCTCCATCCTCGGTAACCTGACCAAGGCCGTCGACTACGAAGAGGCCCTGTCTGCACTCTTTGTACTCGGCGTCCTCATCTATACCCGAAAAGATTATTACATCAAGAACAATCCCAAATTGCGCACAGTGGGTATCCAGACAGCCGTGCTGAGTATCGTCGCAGTTATTTTTTACAGCGTGATAGGTTTTTATTATCTCGATAAAAAACATTTCAACATCGATTTTAGTCTCTGGCAGTCCATCAGGTATGCCCTGCAGAATTATTTTCTGGTTGGCAGCAGCGATTTAATTCCCGTCGACAAGTTCGCCTCAAAATTTCTGCTAAGCATCAATGTAAGTGGTTTTCTGTCCCTTGCCTTCCTATTTTATACCCTGATTCGTCCCTATATTTTAAAAAATACCCCTACCAAGGAGGAGTTGGAACGACCCAACCGATTGCTGAAGCAGTATGGCAATTCAAGCCTGGATTATTTCAAAACCTATCAGGATAAAATGGTCTTTGAACCAGATGATGTTGAGGCGTTTATCTCCTACCGGATTGCAGGTAATTTTGCCGTGGTGCTGGAAAATCCTGTTGCCTGCAATGTCGAATGCATGCGGGAGTGTATCAGGCTCTTCGATAAATTCTGTTATGAAAACGGGTTGAAAAGCTTTTATTACCGTGTCCCGGAAGAGTCACTTCCCATCTATGCGAGTTTAAAGAAGAAATCGATGTTTCTGGGTCAGGAGGGAGTTGTCGATTTGAGTAAGTTCTCCCTCGAGGGTGGTGCTCGCAAATCCATCCGAAATGCCATCTCCAAGGTGAAGGAACGGGGATACAAAATTTATTTTCACCTTCCGCCGATCAAGGATGGTCAGCTACAGAAGGTGAAATCAGTTTCTGACGAATGGCTTTTCGATACCGACAGAAGTGAAATTATTTTTTCGCAGGGGATGTTCGATTGGGAGGAGCTCAAACAGCAGACCATTTTGACTGTCGAAAATTCGGAGGAGAAGGTGGTTGCATTCTTGAACATCATCCCGGATTACGTAAAGAACGAGGCAACCTACGACTTGCTGCGCAAAACAAGCGATGCCCCCAATGGCGTGATGGATTTTATCTTGGTAGAGATGTTCAACCATTTGAGAGAGCAGGGTTTTGAAACTGTCAACCTGGGATTTGCCCCCATGTCAGGATTGGTGGATCCCACGAAATTTTCTGAAAAATCCATGAAATTTGCCTATGAAAAGATCAGAAGCTTCTCTCATTACAAAGGAATGCGTGAATACAAGGAGAAGTTTGCCACCATCTGGTACAACAAATACCTCATCTACGAACACGATTATGACCTGATGCAGATTCCAAGGGCCCTCTCCAAAGTGATCGAACCATGAGCAGGCTTGCTTGCTTGCTGGTGCTGTTTTTTTGCACGGTTTCAGTTAATTCGGAAACTGCCCTCCGGCCTGGAAGCGGCGATGCAATGGCTCTCTCTCCGCAAAATCCTTCCGGAGATGTGCCCTTGAAAATACTGGCCGGTCCAGTGGCATCTTCTCTGCCGCTTCTGGTATTTATATCCGGTGACGGAGGATGGAATTCATTCGAGGAGTCTTTGTGCAAATCTTTGAATCAGAAGGGAGTCTCTCTCGTCGTACTGGATGCCCAAAAATATTTCTGGAAAAGTAAGACGCCGGATGAAACAGCCATTGATTTGCAGCGAGTGGTAGAGACATGGCAAAAAAACTGGAACAAGGAACAGTTTGTGCTGGCCGGATTCTCCTTCGGGGCATCAGTCGTCCCATTTGCGGTCAATAGATTCACTGAGTCACTTGGCAGGAAATTGGCCGCAGCCATCCTTATATCTCCAGATAAGAGCTGTGACTTTGAAATTCATCTGTCCGATATGCTCAATGTCGTTACGACCAGGGGGAAATTTGATGTCCTCGGGGAAATCAGGTCTGGCAGTTTTAAAAAGCTGGTGGCATTCTTTGGCAATGAGGAACGGATAGATACAAGAAATGCCTTTGAGCAAGCCGGCGCCAGCATTCGGCTACTGCCGGGAAACCACCACTTTGACAGCGGATTCGATGCACTTGCTGATTTGATGGTGGCAGAGATGATGAAGTAATTTGAAAATCTAATATGGGGTTTATGTCCAGAAAATATTATTTTTTAAATAATATTCACTGCTTTTTTTGGGGGTGAGTATGTGAAGACGTGCTATTATTTGTAACTTTCTCTCCGAAATATGAGTATACTTAGTAAATTTAATAAAAAGTGAAAATGAGTAAATCAAGATTGTTGTTAACTGGCCGGGCTCTTGTCGCAGTAGCGCTGGTCCTGATTGCAGGAACTGCCCTTGGTCAGAATGTGGAGAAGAAAGATTCTGTTTCTACCATTCCTGCGGAGGTTGCAGCCATTTTGAAGCCTGCCTGCATGACTTGCCACTCCAATGAAGGCAGGGACAAACCCAAATCAAAGGTGAATTTTTCCGTCTGGGATCAATACAGTCCCATGGAAAAGAAGTTGATTGCCTCCTCCATTACGGATGAAGTAAAGAAGGGAAGCATGCCACCGAAGCGTTTTTTGGAATCTCATCCTGAAAGTGCCCTGACGGAAGCTCAAATCAATCAGATCGTGCTCTGGTGCGATGCCCTGAAAGCCAAACCATAGGAAAATACCACTCCCTCCCTGAATGACCACTCCGTCCCATCGTGAGATCTGGCAGATCTCCGGTCCAATCATGCTTAGTTTGCTGGCACAAAATGTTGTCGGAGTTACGGATACGGCATTTTTGGGGAGGGTGGGAGAGATTGAACTGGGAGCCTCTGCCATTGGCGGGGTATTTTACCTGATCCTGTTCATGGTGGGATTTGGATTTACCACGGGTGTGCAG
>Ga0214219_1000117_pt1 | contig 40238 bp, 33 predicted proteins | sample TroBogypolimnion_26_FD_153057 | JGI IMG/M metagenome (GOLD analysis project Ga0214219, IMG submission 153057) | Freshwater microbial communities from Trout Bog Lake, WI - 25JUL2007 hypolimnion | ecosystem: Environmental > Aquatic > Freshwater > Lake > Hypolimnion/Profundal zone | place: Trout... | reverse complement strand
GAAACCATTTCAAGCCAGTGCGATTTTCATGGCTATAGGGGTGTTGATCCCGCAGCCAAACGACCTTTATCCATAAACCCGGCCGCCATTCAGTGGGAATACCGCCCATGCAGCACATAAATTCATGGCCACCAATATAGGGTGAACCCTCTCCTTTAGGTTTTATACCTGGGCCGCCGCTGCTGGAGCGCCCATCCAGACTAGAAACCGAAAATCTTACTATGCCGGACGTGGTGTAGTTGTAAACGCCGACATCAGTCGGAAGGGTCTCAGGTCTTACAGTGCAACTGCTGGCGGCAAGACAGCATGCAAACAGCAGTAAACAACGATAACGGTCAAACAGGATGCGGTGCATGTTTCCCTCCATTTCTTGGTTGAAGTTCTGATAGCTTAAAAAAATATCCAAAAAGATGATATTCATCTGAAATCATAGGTAAAAACTATTAATCCAGTTTTTTTCTGTGGCCTATCTTTCCCCTTTCAGGCATCCGACCACCGCGTAACCTTGGTCTGTGAGAAGGTATTCTTGTCGTTGTCTTTGGTCGCCGGTTCCATCACATGTTCACCACAATGTTGCGAATGGTCTTGATTTTCCATGCTGAAATATGAAAGAGCCCGGGGCACCCGGATTGAAAGAAGCATAACGGATTCGTGCGTTGTGAATTCCTAACATGATGATTCTCCTAAGTCAAGTGCATATGTTCGAAAAGGACGATGGCAATTCGATGCTTAAATTAAGCGCCAGGGATTCTGCTTGTTACTGCGAAAGTCTCGTTTTGATGATGGCCATGTCATACTGATATGACGAGCTATCATATTTCGCCCAGGCTGGTCATTCCGGTTCAGCCATGCTGGAAAGAGGAGAAGAACACTATTCTCCCTTGCCGGATGATTCACCTTCTCCTTGTTGGGAAATTGTGAGGATCGATTGTATGGGATCGCGGCCATTGATGGAGCAACTATAAGTGATCCCCATACCCTCTTGACCGGCGCTCTTTCCCCTCTCCGAATCGCATCCTTATTATCCTCTGATTCAAAACTCACAAAGTCCAAAAGCAGTCCGAATAACTGTAGGCTATCCTGCATCTTCGAAAGAAGAGCAATACAGGGATAATCCCGGACTCTTTGCGAATCATGAATAGAAAACCGCGTTTGTTCCGGTCTTTAACCAAAATTTGATTATGTGGTCATGTTATGTCCGTAATTCAGTTGCTCAATACCGCTGGTCATAAAGCCGGAGCTATCCATTCCGCCATGAGCAGGAATCAGGAAAGGGAGGCGCTTGTTCAGGACCTCATCAACAACAGCCTGACGGCCCATTTTCAGCCCATTGTGAGTTTGGACAAAGGGAAGATCTTCGCGTACGAGGCCCTCTGCCGTACGGTCTGTCCGAATCCTTTTGAGAGTATTGAAGACATATTTGTACAGGCCAAGATCTGCAATAAAATTCTTGAGCTTGACATGCGCTGCCGAAGTAACGGCATGGAGCTTTCCGCGGCTCAGGGGATAAAGGATAAAGAGGTCTCTCTTTTTCTCAACATCTGTCCGACCAGTCTGCTCTGCCCTAATCATACCGCCGGGACAACAGGCATCCTGGCCAACCAGCATGGATTGCCCAAACAGAACATTGTCCTTGAGATTACCGAGCAGGAAGCCGTGTCCAATTACACCCTCTTCCGGAAGGCCGTTGATCATTACCGGAGCAAGGGATTCCGGATCGCTATCGACGATTTCGGCGCCGGATACGGAGGGTTGAAGATGCTCTCTGTCCTGGAGCCGGACTTTGTCAAGATCGACCGGCATTTTTTTAAGGATACCAACAAGAACAATATAAACTATAACCTGATTGATTCCATTGCCACTGCCTGCCACCGGATCGGCATTGATGTTATCGCCGAAGGTATCGAAACGGAAAACGATCTGAGGATCTGCAGAGAGATAGGCATTGATCTGGGGCAGGGGTATTTTCTTGCCAGGCCAGCCGCCGAGCTTATCAACGGCACGCATTTGACGATCCCGGTCCAGCAGACAGGCAGGGAATCCGGAACCGTGCTTTTTGACGAGGTGATCTGTATCGGCGACATCGCAACATATATTGCGCCGCTTTCCTCAAATGACCGCCCGTTTGAGGTGTTGAACAGATTCAATGACAATCCCGGACTGCTCTGTCTGCCTGTTGTGAAAGGCGGCCAGCTTTGCGGTCTGATAAGCCGGTGGCGTTTCATGGAGGATCAGATGGTGGGGCGGTTCGGCTATGGTCTCAGCCTTAATTATTACAAGAAGGTGGAGGACATTCTCGGGGATGAATTCCTGCAGGTTCCCCATTATTCCTCTGTAGAAGAGGTGGCCCGCAAGATTCACCTCAGGCCGCAGATCACCATTTACGATGATGTCTGCGTCACCCGCAGCGGCAAGTATATCGGCACCGTTTCCGTCAGCGCGGTGTTGAACGCTGTAACCGAGAACAGCATGATGCTGGCGAGGGGAGCCAATCCTCTCACCGGTCTGCCCGGCAATGAATTTGTCCAGCGGCAGATAGCCAAGATGCTGTCACAGTCCATCCACTTCGATGTCTGTTATATTGATCTGGACTGTTTCAAGCCTTTCAACGACCGGCATGGTTTTGAGATGGGGGATCGGGTCATCAAGGCCGTAAGTGATATCATGCTGGAAGTTATGAGGAAATTGGAGGCAAATTCAGTAGGCTTTGCCGGACATATTGGCGGAGATGATTTCATCCTGATCACCCGTCCGAAAAATTCCATCCCGGCTTGTGAGTACATTATTGATCAATTCACAAAAAGGATCAACCGGTTTCATACTCCGGAAGAGTGCGCGCAGGGCCATTATCTCAGCAGCGACCGTCTGGGGAACACCCGGAAATTCAACCTGCTCTCGCTTTCCATAGGGATTGTCAGCACTGAAATTCATCACATCAGCTCCTTTGCAGAGGTCTCGTCCATTGCCACCGATCTGAAGAAAAGGGCAAAGGAAATACCCGGATCGGCAATTGTCAGAGACCGGCGGTCCGGTTTTCCTGCAAAAGAGCAAATACACTCCCGCCCCTCTTCTGCCGTCCCTGAGGCGACTCGCGCTTTACGAAAAGATCCGGCCCTCTGATATGCGCTCTTTTCAGTCCTTACGCCTGTTTTACTTTCTTGCGGATACACCCATTCCCTGCCTGTCTCTGCTCTGCTCTGGACATCCCTTTCAGCAGTTTTCGGGAGGCTGTTGATGCGTTACGGAATCTATTTTATCCCCGGCCCGGGCTCTCTCAGTGATCTGGCCACCAGCTGGCTGGGCTATGATATCCTCACCGGCAAGACGGCCATGCGTTCAGAGATCATGACGGAACTCGTTCCCGATCTGGATGTGCTGACCGCAGCTCCTTGCCGGTACGGTTTTCATGCCACCGTGAAGGCCCCTTTCCGGCTGATGCCGGGCAGCAGCGTATCCCAGTTGCAGGAGGCGTTGGAAGGCCTCTGCCTGCGCCTGAGTCCCGTCAGTCTTCCGGGACTTACCGTGCGGGAAATAGAGGGCTTTTTCTGCCTTGTCCCTGCTGATGACTCTGAAAGCGTGCGCGCTATGGCTGCAAAAGTGGTTCAGGAATTAGACAGCTTCCGCGCTCCGCTTGGAGATGAAGAGTGGAAGAAGAGGATGGAAAAAAATCTGACCGCAAGAGAGCAGGTACACCTGATCCGGTGGGGCTATCCGTACACGATGGAGGATTTCCGCTTTCATATGAGTCTGACCGGACCTGTTGCCGGGCAGACGGACAGGGAGGAGATCCGGAAACTGCTGGAGGTCTATCTGTATCCCGCCTGCGGCCAGCCGCTGCAGATCGATGCCCTCTGTCTTGTGCGGGAGTCCGAAGCGGGAGCCCGCTTCGAGCTTGTCCGGCGATTTGCCTTTGGCGGTCAGGCAGCATAGCCGTCTGCTGCGCTTTTGAACCGGCATATTAAATACTGATGGAACTCTAATGGAATTGTAATCAATTGCTTGTATTTTTTGTTCATTATGGAACTGAGAAAGCTTAAGATTACAGAATCAGAGGATATTGAGGCCGGGGTCGGCGCCTTTATCCGGCATATGCATCAGGCTGGTCTGCATCCCTTCGCGGGAGAAGATTCCAGTGCCGGAATGGAGTTCGAACTCCAGGTCGCAGTGCAGGGCGATCATAAACACGTTGATCTGCCGCTTTCCATCTCCCAGTCGGGATTTTATCGGAATATCATAAAACGGGCGGCTCGTGGCGATCTTCCGCCCAGAGGTATCGCGTCCCTGCGGGAATTTCTCTTTAACAATGATACCGGCGTCTGGGAAAACAGCTGGGTCAGGTTGAGGGAGGACCGCCTGGGCGAGTCGGCGAAAAAACTTCTTCATCACGATCTGCTGGCCGACAAGGGGCAGCCGGAGGGTCCGAGACGCAGCGATTCAGGACGGTTTTTCTTTACTTTCAAAAATGAGCAGTGGCTGCGCCTGCCGGTCAGTTATCTGCTGAAGCTCGCCTTGGCCGACGCTATCGACGCCTCTGCTCCCATCGCTGTTATTAAGACCGGCAGAGAACTCCTGGGTCATTTGCTCAGTGATAATACTTCGCCTGAAATCCTCTCCTTCACGATTCCCCGGGCCACGGATGGCCCTCTTGGCAGGCTGGCGGCCAGGGAGGCGGCCAGGACCTTTCTGCTCAGCCAGATCCTGGTGCAATATGCCAATACCAAGCTGGGCCTGCTTGAGTCGGGTCAGAAATGCCTGCTTTACAACGCACCTCATGCCCCGTATCGTCAGAAAAAGCTGAACGAAATTGTGCCGGACGGTTTTTATCGCCACCTTTTTATGAGTCCCTGTCTCTCCGGCTGGGACCGCGGAGAGGAAAAGCACCGGTATATGGAGGTCTGTCACCGGACCCTCTCCCGCAGTCAGCTCAATACCATCAGCAAGCTGAAAGACGCGGGCATCATCACCAACAATCTGGTCATCCTGCCTAATACCTCCAACACCTGCCTGGCCAACAACGGCACCCATGTTTCCCTGGGAAGCAACCTGCTGACATCCCTTGCTGCAGGCGGTCAGGCGGGTTTCAGCCCGGCTGTCGAGAAGCATGTCGGGGATCTGGTCATCAAGATTGTCGAGCACTTCCTGCCGCTCTTTGTCAACACCTATACCGCCGCGCCTTACAGGCTTGATTTCGCCGACTTCCATCCGGAAAAGGTCCTGGGTTTTCTGCCCCATGAGCTTGATTACACCCATCTGCGCATGCTGTGGAGACGGTGGAAAAAGAAGGCTGATCTCCGGTTTTTGGGACATTCCTTCACCCCCTTCGGTCCGCGCAGGCTTGATCAGCTCTTTGCCCGATGCCTGGGACTGCATGGCGATCTCGTTCCTGATTTCCGTCTCACCGACTATCTGGTTTCCCTTCTCTCGACAGAGACGTGCCCTGCCTTGAACGGCAGACAGGGAAACCAGGTCCGGCTCAAAGAAGAACTGGCGGAGCTGGGAGTTTTTGACCGGCGTATGGCCATGTATCTTCTGTATCGTCAGCGGGAGTACAGCAATATGGGCTATGCGGGTTTCGAGGGCCGCAGCTATTCGCTCTTCCATAACCTGCTTGATGATATGGCGGGCGCCGTGGATATGCAGAATCTGATCACCGCATTGGCCTACCGTTCGATCATCGAGGAGAAGGTGCGGCACCAGGATATCCCGGACCGGCCTTCCGTTGAGAGTGAACGGCGGCAGATCTTTTTTGCCTGCGCCATCGGCATTCCGACTTTCTTTGTCAAGGCCGATACGCCGAACCGGTTTCTGCGCAAGATCCTCAGTCATGTTAAAGACCAGAGGAACAGCCGCCGCTATAAAGGGTATATCCGCGTCAAGGTGCATGAATACCAGATGGCTCTTTTGGAGGTGATCTGCACCGACGGCCGCCCTCTGGTGGATTCCATGGGACTGGCCGGGACCATTGAAGATCTCAGATTTCGCTTGACCGGGAATGGTGCAAAGGCGCTGGACAAGCTGATCATGGGGGCAATGCAGGAAGGGAAATGCCGGAAAAATCCTCTCGGGATTCCGGCTGATGCCTTCAACAGGATAACTGAACACTACTATCGCACTGATTTGAAGAGGCTGCATACCAGGGAGGGTCTTGTTGTCCTGGCCGAAGACTGCGAGCGTCTGGAGAGACGGGATGATCCCTCTTTTCGGCAGATCATGGCCGGACGTGACCGGCCTGCCGCCGTCTTTATCCGGGAGAAGGCGGAAGCTCTTCTCAATGAGACCGCGTCTACGGAGGATCTGCAGCAGCTGCTGCAGATCGGATTGGCCGTTATCCATAACGAAGTCCGGAAAAATCGATGAATACAAGCTCGACTACCATCCACCAGTATATAGACCGGCAGACCAGCCGGGTCGTCACCGAGAGATTGATCGGCGACAGGACCGTTGCCTTTCTTTACAATACATTGCGGGAAAATGCCCCGGCCATGTTCCGGGCGCTGACTTCGGCCAGGATGTCCAGCCTGCTTGGTTTCTACAACTACGACCTGCCGGGAAAGCCTCTTCATCAGACGCGGAAAGTCTTTACCCGTCTCGGGATAGACTGGCGGGAATGCGTGGCGCCCCTGTCTACTTATACAAGCATGCGCCGGATCTTTGAACGGCAGATCAAATATTGGGAGTGCCGTCCCATGGATGACGACCCCGATATCGTTGTCTCACCGGCGGATGCCCGTTTGCTGCTGGGTTCCTTTTCGATGACCTCCTCGCTGTTTATCAAGGAAAAGTTTTTCGATCTCTCCGAACTGCTGGGCTGCGACAGCCGATGGTATCCGCGTTTTTCTGCGGGAGATTTTGCCGTCTGCCGCCTGACGCCCGATAAATATCACTACAACCATCTGCCGGTTTCAGGCCAGGTAGCCGATATCTATGAGGTCGATGGAAGATATCATTCGTGCAATCCTCTGGCTTCCATTTCGATTGCCTCGATCCAGTCCAAGAACCGGCGGGTGATCACTATCATCGATACGGATGTGGAGGGCGGCTCGCGGGTGGGTCTGGTCGCTATGATTGAGGTCGTCGCCTTGATGATAGGGGATATAAAGCAGGCATACAGCTCGTGGCAGTACAGCAGCCCCCAGCCCGTCCGCCCCGGACACTTCCTGCGCAAGGGCTGTCCTAAAAGCCTTTATCGTCCGGGCAGTTCCACCGATGTCCTGATCTTCGAGCCGGACCGGATCGAGTTCTGTCCCGATCTGGTGATCAACTCCAGCCGCAGCGGCGTGCACAGCCGCTTCTCTGGACTGACCTGGGGGCCCTTGGTCGAGACCGATATCAAAGTCCGTTCTCCCCTGGCGCGGAGAAGGGAAGGCGGAAGCCGGTTTGATCTCTACAGTCCACCGGACCGGCAAAGGGGATAGAGGGGAGTGTCATTCTGGTGAACCGCTCATTGAATAAGGTATGTTTCCGGAATATTGCGAATAATAAAAGGAGAACCCATGTCTGACAGACTCTTTTTGCTGATAATCACCTGCGTGCTGGGGCTTGTGCTTGGCTTAGGATTCAGATACCTGCCGGGTGAACGCTGGCAGATGCTGGCCGTGATCCCGAAAATCAAGGGGAAGGATGAGCAGTGGCAGGGGACGAATCTTACGTATTACGGCCTTTTTCTTGCTACCAGCCAGACCCTGGCCATTGCGCTGCTGCTGATTCTTCTGGGGGCTGACGGCATATCCCTGACCGGTACGCTGGCGGCCACCGCCATAATTCTGGCTGTCTGCATCCCGGCTTCCCGTATCGTAGCCATCCTTGTTGAAAGGAAACGCCATTCTTTCACCATCGGCGGGGCCTCTTTCGTCGGCATCCTGCTGGCGCCCTGGTTCATTCTGCTGACGTCAGCGGTACTGAACAGCTTTTTCCCCTGCCGGCTGCCGACAATGCCTGTTATGGCTGCTATGGCCATAGCCTATACGCTTGGCGAAGGACTGGGACGTCTGGGTTGCATCAGCTTCGGCTGCTGCTATGGAAAACCCCTCAGGGATTGCAGCCAGCTTATGCAGCGGATTTTCTCACCCGTTGCGCTGATCTTTCATGGGGCGACCAAGAAGGCTCTGTACGAAGGCAAACTGGGGGGCCAGCCCCTGGTCCCCATCCAGGCCATAACCTGTATCTTCTTTTGTCTGACCGCTATCGAGGGAAGTTTTCTTTTTTTGCAGGGGCATTACAGCCTGGCGCTCACTCTTTCGATAGGCATAAGCCAGATCTGGCGGATCCTTTCAGAGACACTGCGGGCTGATTTTCGCGGATTTTCAACCATATCCGCCTATCAGAAAATGGCTGGCCTGTCCGTGCTTTATGTCATGGGCATCATCGCCTTTTTCCCTGACCCGCAGATTGCCCTTCCAGGCATCGGCCAGGGCCTTGCTCTGCTTTGGCAGCCGGGAATCATCCTTGGCCTGCAGGGCTTCTGGCTTCTGGCCTTTATGGTCTTCGGCCGCAGCACTGTCACCACCTCCACGGTTTCCTTTCGGCTCATCCACGAACATATATAGACAGAGACCGTGGCCTGCGGCGGCCCATCTTTTTTGATGAATTGCGCAAGCGAATTTGCTACACCATACTTGCGTCAGGGACTCCCGTGCGTTATCGTGATCTGCATAACGTTCTCATGGTGCTGTCGCGGAAGCGATGGCAGACTTCAATCACTTGAAAATTACCGGAATAAAGCGGGATATGCAGGAAATCGGCACACTGACTGAAGCACTCTTTGCTGATACCCCCAGAGGGTTGCTCTACCACTATACGACATTAAACGGACTGCTGGGGATTGTCCGCAGCCGGACTTTGTGGGCAAGCGACATCAGATATATGAATGATTCTGCTGAACTCAAGCATACCGCTGATCTGATTCGGTTGGAAGTGCAGGATCGCATAGCACGGGGGCAGGGAAAAGCGGACCTGCTCGGTCAGTTTACCGACTGGATATCGCATCGGATTACCAACGGCCACATGCTCTTCGGCGCCTCCTTTCGGGCCCATGGCAACCTTCTTAGCCAATGGCGGGGCTACAGCCCCCATGGAAAAGGAGTCAGTCTCGGTTTTTCAGCCGACTTTATCATGCAGTGTGCGCGCAGGCAGAGGCTTCAGATCGGCAAATGCGTCTATGAACCGGCCATGCAGCGCAGGCTCGTCCGCCAGGTCATCGATGCCGTTGAGTCCCATGTGGATACGCATGCCGCAGATGGCACCTCGCGTCAGCAGATGTCTGCCCTCTACCAGAAGGTGTTCGAGGATATCGAAATCGATCTCCTGCGGATAGCGGCCATCCTGAAACATCCTTCCTTCCGGGAGGAAAAGGAGTGGCGAATCGTCTCTCCGGTGTTCACCGATAGCGCCCATTCACGGGTCCTCTTCCGCGAGGCCAATGCCATGATCGTTCCCTATGTGGAGTTTGATCTTCAGTCTGAGGCAGATCATCCGCTGCAACTTGACCATCTCTATCTGGGGCCTACTCAAAATTCAAATATTTCATTGAATTCGCTGAAAATGTTTCTTGCGCAAAACGGTATCCATCCCCCTCGCGGCATTGACTATTGCCGGATTCCCTACCGGCATGGCTGACAAGAGCCGGAAAGGTAGTTTGAACACTTTCTTCGGCCTGGTCCGACTTTTCGCGCAGTGCAGCGGAAATTGATCCAGCCAGGCTCAATTTATTAAATTTAATAGAAATTTCAAGTGATACTTACAGAAACTGAACACATGCGGGCAATTATAAGGGCCAAGAGAGAGGGATCCGTTGCGACAATCCCTCTCTGATGGATGATGTCGTGCAATTACGGACGGTTACTCCCGGAGATATCACTATGGACCACTTTTTAGATATTGCCTCTTCACGGTTTTCATACCGCTCCAGATTAAAAGTCCTTTTCCTGGGGCTGTCTTTGCTTCTGCTTCCTCCCCTGCCGGTTAAAAAACAGGGTGCATCCGGTGACGGCCAGCCAACCCCGCATGATAAACTGTCTGCAGGAGAGAATGGCAGGCAGAGGATCACTTTTGTCCATGTTTCCGACATCCACGCCCGGTATAATCCGGATAAGGACGGGGCTTCTTTTCTGGGGCGGATCCGGGGATACTATGAACGGGCAAAGAACGAAAATCCCTTCACGCTCCTGACCAATGCCGGAGATGATTATGAAAAGGGTTCCGTTGCCGAAGAACTTTCTCGCGGGCAGACCTCGCGCGAGGTCACGATGGCTATGCGCTACGATGTCCGGACCTTGGGAAATCACGATTTCGCCTGGGGGCTTGAAGAGTTTCTGCGCTTCAGCAGTGACCCCTCTGCAACTGTTGTTGCTTCAAACACCAGTATGACTCCGGGCTCAGGGCATTCTTCCGTATGGCCTGCGCCCGGCTGGACCGATTTTTCCATCAAGACCCTGGGGAAAATCAGGATCGGCTTTTTCGGGATGGTTTCCAGACCCTGGGATGAAAGAAATACACAGTATGACGGGCAGTTCTATCCGAAAGTGCGGGCCTTGAAGACAGATTTTGATTTTATGGGGCGGGCCCGGGATATCATTGCCAGACACCGGCAGGAGGTTGATCTTCTGGTTCTCCTGAGTCACCTGGGGATAGAGGACGATTGCGCCCTGGCGGCGGGTACGCAGGGCATAGACCTGATCCTTGGCGGTCACAGCCATACGACCATGGAAGAACCCCTGCGGGTCAATGACACGACCATTATCCATGCCGGAGCGTTTGCCGAAACCTTTGGCCGGTACGACATCGAATACGATGTTGCGCGCAAGGTTATTGCCGGCAGCAGCTATCGTCTTGTTGTCAACCGGCCGGGAGATATTCCGGAAGATCCTCGTACCAGTGGAAAGATAGCGGAGATTCTGAAAAAATACCAGTCAGCGATCGGTGAGCCCATCGCCCGTATCGGACAGGATCAGGACGAGCAGGCCATGGCTCTGATTGCCGCGCGAGCCGCGGTGGACACCATGAAGATAGACGCGGCGCTGATCGGCATGGACTCTGTCGGGGACCGGTGGTCCAGAGGGCAACTGACCAGTCAGGACGTTCTGAACGCCTTCAGGGTGGAACGGCAGCCTGCGGGGACGCCAGGACAGACGAGCCTCTATCTGGTGACTGTCAGGGGTGCGGATCTGCTGCATGCGAACGCTGTTTCATCGGATTTTGTCTTTTATGGGCCGAAAGCCATACACCCCGGACTTCTGTATACCGTCGCAATGCAGAAAAACCAGGCGTTTCATCAGAAAGACTGCTTTGGGCGCATCATAGGCGTCTCACGTCCCAGACCGGCAGCAGAGATATGGGAAACCGTTGTAGCCTATGCGCGGACCTGCAACGAGGGGGGGCTTGCCCTCGACGAGGACCCGAGAAAACTGAAAGACGAAAACCTGGTGGCGCTTCTGCAATACGGAAACAGTGCTCTGGAAACGGTACAGTGAGTGCAGATTGGGCGATGGGATTCAGGTAAAGGGGAGACTGTCTGTCAAATAAGTCTGAAAAACATTGCCAGTGCTCCGAGAAGGGAGTGGGAAAGCGAAGTAGCCCAGATGTTGGGGCATTTTGTAAAGATAAGTCCCCAGATCAGGCCACTGACAAAGGTGATGACGAGCAGGGGAGGGTAATTATAGATAATATGGAGAAAACAGAAGGAAAGTGTGGATATCAGGAGGATCCATTTCTTGTTAAAAATGCGGATTCTCCTCATTTCAGCAAACAAAATCCCCCGGAAAACGATTTCCTGCGCCGGTCCGAGAAAGAAAATATAGAGCGCGTACGACCAGAGAAAATAATTCGAGTGCCCCTGTCTGCCAATCCCCGCTTTGTCGATGAGGTACAGCCCGACAGCGCCGAAGGCGCAGAAAAGGAGGTTCCAGCGCAGGGAATGTCCCAAATTGTCTGTTCTGAACCCCAGCTCATGAAAGCTGTACCGTCTGAGAAAACAGCAGAAAAGAAAACCCGCCAGGATGCAGAACAGTATATGAAAACGATAGTGGAAAGGAATAATGTCCGACCAGATTAAAACCGCAGGCATATACAATGAAAAAAACAGCATGCAGAGGAATCTGAATATACCTGTCTGATGAAAGGCAAGCCTTTCCGCACCAGGGAGGATCCGAGTCTCACCCGGGGCCGTAAAAGTGCGCACGGCCGTATGATCTAAGGATGACCAGTCCATTGGCAGTATCCAGTTTTCTTCTTTATGAAGCCTTTGCACATGTATAAATTCTCATTGTTTTTTAACACATTTCTAACCAAAATAAAACAATCAACTGGCAAGGTGAAAAACTTTTTGCTGGAGTCCGGGAAATATAAAAATATTCAAAAGTGTAATTTTTTTTCATCCATATTCAAGAATATTCATGAAGCAATTGTTGCTGTCTCAACAGGAGAGGATTGGGGCTGGCAGGGATTAATTTTTACCTTACTGAATTTATGGTATAAATACCTACACGCGCAGGGCGTTTTTTTTAATGATCAATCGTAGCCCGCGGGAAGGAGCTTGGCCGCTGGATGGCGGATGGAGTGAAAAAACTTGCGGAATCCTCCTATAAGGGATAGGATTTAACTATTGAAAGAGCGTTTTCTCACTGGGAATCGGTATCCTTTACATGCCGTTAAAAGGCGAGCAGCACGATTCCGGCATCTCTCCATCCTTGCGTCATTACCGCATTGAGATATGAATTTTACTCTCCGAAAAGTCCTCACCCGTAGATTTCTGATAAGAGTAGCGGCTGTATTCCTGTTGTATACCGTGGCCGGTGCAATCGTTGTGCCGCGAATAATCAGGTGGTACGCGCCCCGGTATATACAGCAGAATTTTCATTGTCTGGCCACGATTGACAGAGTCCGCATCAACCCCTTTCTTTTGACTCTGCACATTGACGGGTTCAGCCTGAAACAGGCTGATGGCGCCCCCTTACTTGCCTTTGAAGAATTTTACGTAAACGTTAAAGCCAGCGGGCTGTTCAGATGGGCGGTGGCGCTGAAAGAGATGGACCTTGTAAAACCCGACATCCATGCGGTAATCGAGGCGGATGGCTCTCTCAATTTTGTTACGCTCGTTCAGCCTGCGGCCGCGTCAGAACAGCCGTCTGCTCCGGTAAAACCTTCCGAAAAACATTTCCGCTTCATTCTGCAGAACGCGAACATCGAAGGCGGTCAGATTTCTATTGTCGATAAGCGTCAGAGTATTCCCGCGGATTTCACCTTGCAGGGGATATATTTACATCTGAAGAATATATCCACCATCAAGGATTATACAGGAGAGTATCATCTTGCCGCTACGGCGGAAGACGGGATGTCCATCCAGTGGGATGGCGATGTCTCTCTTGCACCGCTGAACTCACAGGGCAAGGTCTCCGTGCAGGGCCTCCAGACAGCGGCTCTCTGGAAATTTTTCCGGGACAGCACCAATCTGGAACAACCGGCAGGCAAGATCGGTCTTTCGACCTCTTATCGAATCAGTATGTCTGCCGCTCCCGCGCAGGTGACCATTGATGGCCTGCATATCACGGGGGACGATCTGTCGTTTAGGCTGGCCGATTCTGACAAGCCGTTTTTTCAATTGAAGACAACGGGTCTCACTGTGCCGCATTTTGATCTCGCCAGCCGGGAACTGCATGTGGAAAGCCTGTTGTTTGAGGACGGCGCCGTCGATCTTCGGATCGACGGGCAGGGCGGAGTGAATTTTGAAAAAATACTTCGCGCCCCGGCTCCTGACGACCAACGGCACCGTCCTCCATCCCCAACGTCTCCGGCTCCCGGTACGGGTTCCGGCCCGGATCAGAACGGGTTGGCACATGAATCACCACCGCCTCCTCCGCCTTCGGCTGCAGGCGCTGATGTTCCTTTTACGGTACAGGCGGACAGCATAGCCTTCAAGAATATCGCCCTTGATCTTGATGATCAGAGTCTGAAAAACCCGCTGAAGGCGGCCATTGGCGGCGCAGATCTTCATCTGCAGGGAAAGCTGGAAACAGGCCCCGGCGAACCCAAGATTACGGTTCGGGACATAACAAGTGAAATACGAGGAATCAGCCTGCAGTCTGCCGTGTCCAAAGAACCGCTGTTTTCCACCGAAAAGCTGACCGTAGACGGCGGTGACTGTGATCTGGCCGCCCACTCGATCACCTTTTCCCATATCGGTCTGAGTAAAGGGAATCTCGATGTCGTTCGGGATGCTCAAGGGCAGCTTGACTGGACACAACTGTTTGAACCGAAAGGCGCTGGCCTGCAATCACCGGAGGGTAAGCCGGTCAAGGGGGTGGAACCGGCGTCTGCGAAAAGGGGATCCTCGAAGGGGAAATCTTCCCCGTCTGCCGAAGGCGGCCCTGCTGCCAAGCCCGCAACTGACACCAGGCCTGATCAGGGTACAGGTTCTGGCCCTGATGGCGCTCCTGGCCAGGATGCCAGGCCCGCAACCGATGCCCAATCTGCCGGTTCCTCCTGGAAATACATGGTCAAGTCTTTTGAAATTGAGGGATTCAGTTCGCACTTTTCTGATCTGGCGACCCATACAGATAAACCTGTTCTTGGCCTGCAGGGTATAACCATCAGGCTGACAGATGTGGACGGTAAATCGCCCATGGGGTTCAGCGTGGAACTGCAGGTGGAACACGGTGGCAGCGCAAAGGTAAGCGGCTCGGTTAATCCGCTTGTCCCCTCGGTGGAGGCCGATATCAATCTGTCCGGGATTGTTCTCACCGCGCTGCAGCCCTATATCGCCCCCTATGTCACGCTGAAAGTCCAGTCCGGTGCAATCTCGGCTCTGGGACATCTGCGTTACGGGATTGCCGGGGATCCCCAGAAAATGGCTTACCAGGGAAGTTTCAGCCTCGACAATCTGAACCTTGTCGATTCCGCCTCCAAAAAGACATACCTGCGCTGGAGTTCGGTCCGGCTCCCTGCGTTCAAGCTGACGCTTGCCCCAGACGCCCTGGATGCTCAGGAAATTAAGGTATCCAATCCTGTCGGCGAGTTGATCATAGGAGAAGACAGGACACTGAATTTCGATAAAGTCTTAAAAAAACAGCCGGCCAAGGCCAAACCTGTTGCCCGGACCGCGCCTCCTCAGCCTTCGGGGCCTGCCAGGAAAAATCCGGGACACAAAAACCAGGATGAATCCTTCGCCTATCATATTTCCAGGATTCTGGTGGAAGGCGGCGATCTGATCTTTGCCGACCTCAGTCTGCGTCCCCGGTTCACCACCCGGATACATGACCTCAAGGGGACGGTCACCGGCCTTTCGTCGCTGCCGGAGTCAGAGGCCAAAATCCAGATGGATGGGCATGTGGATCAATTCGGGATGGCCAAAATCATCGGAGACCTCCGTCCCAATGATTTTAAAAACTATTCTGATCTCAATCTGGTTTTTCGCAACATCGAGATGAAAAATATGTCGCCCTATTCAGGTAAATTCGCTGGCCGCCTTATTGAATCCGGCAAATTTTCCGCTGACCTCAAATACATCATTAAAGAGGGGAAGATGGTTGGCGATAATAAGATCATCATCGACAATTTTGTGTTAGGGCAACAGGTTGACGAGCCTGGAGCAACCAGTCTGCCCCTGGATCTGGCCATTGCGCTGCTAAAGGATTCCAATGGCCGTATCGATATCGGCCTTCCCGTTACCGGAGATCTGAACGACCCCCAGTTCAGCATAGGGCCCTTGATCTGGACCATGTTTACAAATCTTATAACCAAGGCGGTAACAGCCCCTTTCCATCTGCTTGGGAATCTGATCGGAGGGGATACGGAGAAATTCGATGCGGTGGAATTCGATCCGGGCAGTGCCGAGCTGCTTCCTCCCGAGAAGGAAAAGCTCCTGAAGCTTGCTGATGCCATGAAGAACCGGCCAAAGCTTAAACTGGTCATTCAGGGGCGGTACAGCCCTGAAATTGACGGTAAGGAGCTGAAGGATCTCAGTATACGCAGGACTATCGCAGCCCGGCTAGGCGTAAAGACGGGTCCAGGCGACAATCCGGTGCCTTTGGACTTCACCGATTCCCGCACGCAGAACGCCTTGGAAAAACTGTACGCGGAACGGTTCGGTAAAGATGCGTTGAATGAGCTCGACCAAGGCCTCAAGGAGGGGACGATAAAGCCCCGGACGGAGAGCGCGGAGTCTGCTCCGCCGGAGAAAGATGAGGGCCTGAAACTCTACAAGTTTATTCCCGGCGGGAAAAGTCCCGAGCAGAAGGCCGTCTGGGCAAGAGAGCTGAACAGCCGTCTGGTCGAAGGGGAAAAGGTTGACGAGCAGACTTACCAGCAGCTTGCGCAAAGCCGGGAGCAGGCTGTCGCCGCCAACCTGGACGGTGAGGCGCAAGTTCCCAAAGAGCGGGTGAGCAGCAAGAATTCCGAGGCCCTTACAGGCGATGCGCATCCCTCGGCATCATTGTCCCTGGATGTCTTGTAAGGGGGCTTGCTTTTGACTTTCAGAGAAAAATTCTGTCAGAAATCTTTTACTTTTCCGTAACCGAGATAATTCCATCCGAGAAGCCACTTGACCCAGATCACCAGGAGTCCGTCCTTCTTTTCTGCCGCTGTTTGTCTCACTTTGTCTGCCATGTGCGTTTCCTCTGGGGAGCTGTTTGAAAAATTGGCCGGGTAGAGAACGGTTGCATGCCGGTTCTCCCTGTGCGCGTACACTCTTTGTATCAGACCCGGACCGGGAAGAAAAGGAAATCCTGATTTCTGCCGCAGATCCTTTCCTTTCGCTCCCCGATATCATCAAAGTTTCGATCAATTCAGGGCGCGATCTTCTGCCGAGATGAAGGTCCTGTCAACCTGGCCTTCATTAAAGAGCATTATGTACAGCATCCGGATGTAGGCCAGCACTGCCAGGATGGCGAAAAAAGGGGAGAAATATCCAAGCGGGCAGAGGATAAGCACTGTCAGCCAGTGGAGGAAGATAACCTTCTGCGAATGCAGGCGTAGAGGGAAATCCCGGCGGCGGATAATAACCACCATGCCGCTCAGGTTCCACCCGTAGAGGGCGGTGAAGGCATGCAGGCGCAGCAGCGGCAATGCCAGATGAGGGCTGTAGCTCGCGGAAAAGGCAAGAAGAATATAGACAATGCCGGTAATCGAGGTGACGAGCAGGAACATGATTCCAGAGGTCAGAAAGGCCTTCTGCTGGAGACCTATGCCCTGATGCCAGAAGATATCCAGAATAAGGCCCACGGTCAGAAAGAGGAGAATCGCCACGCCTACCTGGGGCACAAAGAGATTGGCCAGGATGAAGAGGAAAAAAAAGATGACCCCGAGATTGATGATCCAGAAGGCCGATTCCTGCAGAAACTTTGTGACCTGCGACACTTTCTCTCTCATCAGGGCGAAGATCACCGACATGCTGACCAGCGAGAGGGGGAAGGAAAAGCCGAGAAAAAAAGTGTCCAGTTTCAGTCTCTGCAGTATCAGCCAATGGGTATAGACGTTGTTGAGGACTACCAGAGAAGATTGGATAAGGCCCAGCGACAGGCAGAGGAGAGCCGCCTGATGAAATTTACGGGAGACCGTCTCCCGGGATGAAAACAGTCCTTTAGGGATGCAGCTGCCGAAATGGGAGATGCGGACCCGTTCGACGATAATGGCCAGGAGAAGCGGGAGAATGAGGGTCGGGCCGTACCATTGCATGAAGGCGCAGAGGGAGAAGATCAGCGACAAGGCAAGGAAAATGCAAGCCTGCCGGGAGAGGTACGGCCGGTCCTCGGTAAAGGAGATGAGCGTTGTTCCGCCGCTGCACAGGTTGAAAAGAAAAATATGCAGGCGCTCGAAATTCAGGGTTTCAGGGGAGACAAGATGGTGCATGAAACCGGATGCCAATGCACTTCCCATGATGACCAGCAGTACGGCTTTGAAATTCCGGCTCACTTTTCCCCCTCCTGTATGGTCACCGGTTCCCGGCATAACTGACGGCGCAACAGCCCTTCCATCTCCGGATGCCGAAACTGAAACCCTGAGGCTGTAAGCTTTGCAGTCGAAACATGGCAACCGGACAGGAGTATTTCCGTTGCCATCTGCCCATAGAGAGTTTTCAGAAGCCAGGCCGGGAGAGGGGGAAACACCGGGCGGCCAAGGACTCTGGCCACCGTCTGCATCATTTCCCTGTTGGTCACCGGGGCTGGAGCGACAATGTTCACCGGCCCGTTCAGGGTGGAATTCGCCAGACAGTGCAGCAGAGCCCCGAGGGTATCGTCCAGGCCGATCCAGCTCACACATTGATCACCCTTGCCGAAAGACCGGAAAATGCCAAAGGGAGAGGCCCCGAGCAGCTGCCGCAGGGCGCCTCCCCTCGGGGTCAAAACAACACCTATGCGCAGCAGCACGGTGCGTATTCCGGCATCCTGAGCCGGGGCTGCCGATTTTTCCCAGAGATCGCAGATCCGGGAAATGAAATGCCCGCCCGGAGCCGTGTCCTCATCAAGGCCTTGTTGTCTGTTCTCCCCGTAAAAACCGACGGCAGAGGCGCTCAGAAAGACCTTGGGGGGTACGGGCAATGCCCCAAGGGTTTTAGCGAGAAGGGATGTACCCATGGTGCGGCTGTCGACAACCTTCCGCTTCTTTTCTTCCGACCACCGGTTCAAACCGATATATTCCCCCGCCAGATGGATGACGCCATCAAGGTCCGGCGGCAGGTTCTGCGTGTCGATGACTCCGCCCAGAGGATCCCAGTAGACCTCGTTTTTCTCAAGGGCAGGGCGATGGCGGACCAGGGTCCAGACCTGGTGCCCTCCTGTGGTCAGCAGAGGCAGCAGAGCGCGGCCCAGGACGCCGCTTGCGCCGGTCACCAGGATGCGCAAGGGTGTCTTGCTGCAGGAGGCATGGAGGATCAGGTCCTCGCGGAGGGTTGCGTGCCGGTAGCGAAAGACCCTCTCCAGAATCCGGTGCACCTGTTTTTTTACCAATCCGGGGAGAAGGGCATGGGCTGGAAGGCTAAACGCTATCCGGTCTTCAAGCAGGGAACCCTCTGCCGTATCGGTGAAAAAATGGGAGTGGCTCCAGGAGGAGAAGGGACCCTTCTCCTGGATATCACGGAACATCACTCCCGGTCTGTCCTCCACATGACGGGCTGCCCATCTGTAGGGGAACGGTCCCAGATGCATCCGCATCTCAGCCCGGCCTCCGGGGCGTATGCCGCCGTGCTTTGAGAGTACGGCGGTCCTCTCCCAGGGAGGGATAAGGCGTTCCAGCGCACCTGGCCTGCTGTGCCAGTCGTAGAGGTCGCGGGCCAGGCAGGGGAAGGTGGACTTGAAGATAAAGGTGTCGGAATTACCCACCGAAGATCTCCCGAAGAGCCGGACCCAGCTCCGGATAGGCAAACGAATAGCCGTTCTTCAGCAGGGCCTTGGGCACAGCCTTCTGTCCCTGCAGCAGCGAGATGCCGAAATCGCCCAAAAGGAGTTTCATCATCCAGGCAGGCGCTGGCATGACAGCCGGCCTTTGCAGGGCTTCCCCCATGTTCCGGGCAAATTCCTTCTGCCGGACTGTGCCCGGAGCGGTGAAATTAAAGACGCCCCTGAGCTCCTGCCGGTGCAGCAGGAAAAAGAAGGCCTGCAGAAGGTCTTCAATATGAATCCAGGGGAACCACTGCCGCCCTTGGCCGAGTGGTCCGCCGAGTCCCAGTTTGAAGGGCGTCTTCATTGTGGCGAGGGCGCCTCCGTCTGCCCCAAGGATAACCCCGAAGCGCATAATGACAACACGCGCTCCCTTGCGTTCAGCCTTTCCCGCCTCCGTTTCCCATTCCCGGCAGACTTCCGCCAGGAATCCATTGCCGCAGGGGGACAGTTCATCTTTGTCCAGATCTCCACCATCTCCATAAAATCCTGCGGCAGAGGCGCTGAAGAGGACAGCCCGGGAATTCTCCGGCAAGGCTTCAAACAGGTTTCTGGTGGTCATAATCCGGCTGTTATGGATCTGTTCCCTGGAGCGTGCTGTCCAGAGACGCAAGATCGAGCGACCTGCCAGATTGATCAGCACATCCTGTTCCGGAACGCGTTCCTGCCAGATACCCGGTCTGGCCGTATCTGCAGTGAGACGCGTCAGGCCAGGGATATTCTCTCTGCCCGGATGATCGTGACTGCTGAGGATGGTCACCTCCTGGCCCTGCTCCAGGAGGCGCCTGGTTAAGGCCGATCCGACAAAACCGCTCCCCCCGGTAATCAGGAACTTCATGGCGTCATGGTCCTGACAAGCCTTCCAAATCCGCCGGGGATGGTCCCCGATGAGAAGAAGGCGCGGCCGTGTTTAAAATCGACAAACCAGTATCCGCCGGGTTTGCGCCGGGCGGCCACAAAGACAAAGGGCTGGTCCTTGGAAAAGCAGGGATGGAGATGCAGTCCTTTGAAATTCTCAATGGGTTCCAGTAGCGACATGGCCTCTTCCAAAGTCGGCAGGCGCCAGTCATTGAAGCCTGCGAAATTCCCGGAATTCAGGTCCTTAATACGTTGTTGCATGGTGCGGATGGAGGTGATGTCGATTCCGTCTCGCTGCCACATCAACGAGGTCCTTTCATCAACGACAACCAGCGGATCGAGGGTTTTAGCCAGCGCATTCCTGAACCCGCTGCTCTGGCGGTTCAGAAAGGTATCATAGAATCCTCCTTGTGTGATGATCTCAACAGCCTGCTCTTCGCTGATGAACGCAGGTTCCGATGGCAGGACGCATACACCTCCCGCGAACGGCTCCGTCCCGGCCATCGGCAGATCCGGACCCATATCTTCTGCAATCGTATCGTCAACAAGGGGACGGACGAACGAATTGTCTCCGCCATCCAGGACGGTATCGATCAGCCATGTTTTTATCGCCTCATCGATAGCGAAACTCCTTTCCCGACGCTGACAACTCCCCTGGCCATCCACGCACCGGTTGACAATATCTGCGGGGACATCTATTTCTGCAAGCACTTTCGCGTGTTTGATCCCTCTTTCCATAAGGCATACCTTGGGTTTTTTCCCCCAGGCGTCTACAAAAAAATAGTAGATACGTTCGTCGTTGTTTCTGACCCGCTCGCGTCCGCCCCATGACTCATAGGTGCCGAAACTTAAATCCGGGGTCATTTCCCAATCGATCGGGCTGATCTCCCTTTCGCCGATACGTAATTTTTGATGCATATCATTCTCCTTGATGCAAGCATTTGCATTTTTCCCTTTTTGGTTTCACATTCCTACGATACACTTAGCAGTACAAGTCCTGATGGCTGTTCTGGTGATGTATTGTCTCTGCATTTCTTCATTTGATTGTAGTTATTATTCTCAAACATGTCTAAACAAATAACGTCACTCATAAAAAAAAGAGGCAGACCCTTTCCTCTGGGGCCTGCTATTTTGCCGGAAGGGATCAACTTCTCCCTCTTCTCCCGGCATGCCACTGCGGTGACGCTGGTCGTCGAGTTGCCGGACGCCAGTGGTTTGAGCTGCGGATATCAGGAGATTGCCCTCTCTCCGGATACAAATAAAACGGGCGATATCTGGCATGTTTTTCTGCAGACCAGCCGGATTGATCTCCGATACGGATACAGGATTGAGGGGATTTCTCAAAAACAGAAGTCGGGTCTGGTCTTTGAGAGCTGCAACATCCTCATTGATCCCTATGCCCCGGCGCTGACCTCAAGGGCCTGGGAGCAGGAGGCATCCTATGGAGGGCGGCCATGCTGCCGGTTAGTCGTGCACGATTTTGACTGGCAGGATGATCATCCGCTCAAGACCCCGCTGGCAGAGACAATCATCTACGAGATGCATGTCCGCGGCTTCACCCGGCATGAAACCTCGGGGGTCAGCGCTCCGGGAACGTACAGAGGAATAATCGATAAAATACCGTATCTTACTGCATTGGGAGTGACGGCAGTGGAGTTGATGCCGGTGGCGGAATTCGACGAAAACGACACCATCTTCCGGGATCCTGCTACCGGCAGGCTGCTGCGCAACTTCTGGGGCTATAATCCGGTCTCTTTTTTTGCGCTGAAATCGGGCTATGCGGCTTGCGGCGAGGCCCCTGTCGATGAATTCAAGGCTATGGTTCTGGCCCTCCATCAGGCGGGCATAGAAGTTATTCTGGATATGGTCTATAACCATACGGGCGAAGGCGGCTACGACGGGACCACCAGCAGCTTTCGCGGCATTGACAATCCCATCTACTATCTCCTTGGCGAGGAGGAGCGTGACTACCTGAACTTTTCCGGCTGCGGCAACACGATGAACTGCAATCATCCCGTCGTTCGGGAGTTGATCCGCAGTTCTTTGCGCTACTGGGTCATCGAGATGCACGTGGATGGATTCCGTTTCGATCTGGCGTCCATTATGGGCAGGGACAAGAAGGGGATGGTTCTTCCGGATCCGCCCATGATCGAGGTAATTGCCGAAGATCCGATCCTGCGCGACACCAAAATTATTGCCGAGGCCTGGGATGCCGCAGGGCTGTACCAGGTCGGCTCTTTTTCAAGCGATGCCCGCTGGGGTGAGTGGAACGGCCGGTTCCGTGATGACGTGAGGGGCTTCATGGCGGGCCTCCCGGGTGCTGTAACCAGTCTGGCCACCAGAATTGCCGGCAGTTCGGATCTCTATCAGTCCGGATCCCGCGGTCCCTGCAATTCCATCAATTTCCTGACCAGCCACGACGGCTTTACCCTCTCTGATCTGGTCAGCTATAACGAAAAGCATAATGTGGCCAACGGTGAGGAAAACCGGGATGGAGACAATCATAATATCAGCTGGAACAGCGGCCGCGAAGGTCTGCCTGCCGGGAAACAGATCGTCGGACTTCGTTGCAGAAGGATCCGCAGCCTGGCGGTAATCCTTCTTCTCTCCCAGGGGGTGCCGATGATTGTGGCCGGCGATGAGTTCGGAAGAAGCCAGAGAGGCAATAATAATGCCTGGTGCCAGGATAATCCTGCAAGCTGGCTGGATTGGTCGATGGCTGAAAAAAATGCCGGCCTGCTGCGTTTTTTTCAAGAATGCATCCGCATGAGAAAGAACCATGCCGTTTTTCGCCGGGAAGATTTTTTCAAGGAGAAAAGGAGGATGGCAGATGGCTCTGAAATTCAGGAAATAGTCTGGCAGTCCCTTACGCCCGGCGTGCAGGATTGGTCTTACGACTGCCGGACCTTGGGCGTTCTGCTGGACGGCAGGGGGGCGCCGGAAGAGAAAGATGACGATTTTTTCATCATGCTGAACGGCAATAGGGACCAAGACGTACACTTCACCCTTCCTGAGGTGCCGGCTGGCAGACCCGGCAGGAACTGGTACAGGATTATCGACACCGCCGCCCCGGCTCCGGCAGATTTTTTCTGCCGTGAAGATGCACGCAAGTCGGGTCCCGCAGCGTCCGGGATCAAAGTAAAGGCCATGGCGGCGGTAGTGCTTCAATCTTTGCCGTAATCCTTTAAATTGTTAGAAACAGTGGGGTTTTTTTGTTTTTTAAATCGTAGACACTTATTATTGCATAATAATTCATATGTGATAGTATAAACACGAATCTCTGCGATAATTTTCACCGGAAACCTTTCCTGCACGCAAGAGAGCGGCTGCTGCCGCATAATTTCTCAAGAACATTTTCAACTGAAATATATGGAATTATGATCAGGGGAACTTTCCTTCTCATCGGAGACTCCTTCATCGCCGGCTATGACTGGCAGGCCAGGATGCCCGCATTTAAGGTATATGCCTTCGGGGTCGCCGATGAAAAGATCGAGGATCTGCTTCTTCGGCTCCCTTCGATTGAGAAGGCTGTGGAGTCTCCCGATATTATCCTGATCATGAGCGGGATCAGCAATGTTCTCGCTGAAGACTATGTTTTTATCGATATCCTGCGAAAGATCGTCATCCGTTTGAGCAACACCTATCCGGGTGCGGAAATCATCGTCAACAGCCTTCCCTGCATCCAGGTTCCCCTCCTCATCAAGGATGCGGTCCGGCATCTCAATGCCGATATACAAACCCTGTCTCGGGACTCAGGATGCTGTTTTCTGGATAATTTTACCAAGTATTCCAAGAGAAACAGTGATCTCTTTCTGATGGATGGAATTCATCTGACCGATGAGGCATACTCTCTCTGGATTCGTGCCTTTCTTGAGTATGTTGCCTTTCTTCTTGAAGACGATACCTGAGGGAACGGGATTACAGTTTCAGCTTTTTTGACAATGCTTTTCGCGTGCGGGACTGACCGCATCCAAGGCCCGTCTATTCTGTTGCTTTCCTGGAGGGAGATGGGTAAACAGGATGGAGTCAGATTGCATGCTCGAGCACTACGAATTAAGGCCGTTAAATCATTGCGGCACCATTGGAGAACGACATGACCAAACATCTTTTATCTGTAGTTTTTATCGTATTTTGTGTCCTCCAGATTCCTCATACAGCCTTGTCGGGGGACGTTAATCCTGTTGAGGCTGTGCCGAATAAGACCGATGGGTCCTTCAGCGATGCGGTCAAGGCCGAAACCCATGAAGCCCAGCCGGAAATGAGCCCGTCCCAGCTTTCCGGCGGAAGCGCCGCCGCCGCCGCCCCGATGGCAGAGATAAAGGTTGAAAAAGCTTCAGGCGAGAACGCCTGTACAGTTCAGGAAGTCTTTGCTAAAAGGAAGGAGTTGGCGGGAAAGATTGTCCGGGTTCGCGGGAAGGTCGTAAAGTATAACCCCAGCATCATGGGAAGAAACTGGATTCACGTTCAGGATGGAACCGGTGAGCCGTTGCAGAACACTCATGATCTGGTTGTCACCTCTGCCAGTGGGGCCAACGTCGGCGAGATCCTCACTGTTGAAGGCAGGCTGGCCGCCGATAAGGATTTTGGGGCTGGTTATACCTATGCGGCCATTATTGAAGAGGCCAAACTCAAAAATTAGGCTTCAAAGACGGCAGAGATTATGCGCTATGTTGTCGTGGGACCAGGGGCCCTGGGCTGTCTGGTCGGAGCAAAACTGGCTCAGGGAGCGGCTGCAACCGGCCAGGACGTCCGGCTTCTCGACCATGATCGGGAAAGGGCGGGCTTTATTAACCGGCATGGGCTTGTCTACGAGAAGTCCGGGCGGCAGCAAACCTATCCTGTTGCCGCTACTGCCGTCCCGGAGGAAATCGGGAGAGCCGATGTTCTCTTCCTCTGTGTAAAGTCCACAGGCGTACAAGCTGCCCTGAAGTTCTGCAGGCCGCTGCTTCAGGCAGGCACCCTGCTGATCTTCATGCAGAACGGCATCGGTCATCTGGAGTTCAGGGATCAGACTGGCGAGGCGGTTTCAGCCTTCGGCTGCACCAGCGAAGGAGCTACCTCCCTGGGGGCCGGTCAGGTCCGCCATGCCGGAGAAGGGCAGACCTTTCTAGGCTTTCTTGATCCGGTCAGCTGCACCAGCCAGGACCTGCTGGCCAAGACGGCGGCCTGTCTGCAGGCGGGAGGTTTGAACGTCTGTATTGCAGAAAATATCCGGACCCGCCTCTGGGCCAAGCTCTTTGTCAATGTCGGCATCAATGCCTTAACCGCCATTCATGATTGCCGCAACGGTGATCTGCTGGAGATTGACGAGGCCATGCAGGAGATGCGGGCCGCCGTGGAGGAGGCCGAAGAGCTTGCGCGGGCCAAAGGCATTCCCGTGGAAAACGATCCGTACGAGACTACTGTTGCGGTCTGCAGGGCCACTGCCCTGAATATCTCCTCCATGCGGCAGGATGTCCTGAAAAAACGGCGCACCGAGATCGGCGCCATCAACGGTGCTGTGGTGAGGGCTGCCGCAAAATACGGGATCAAAACCCCGGTTAATCAATCTCTGGCCCGACGGATAGAGGAGATTGAACGTACATACAGCGTGTTGGAGTGACAATGCAACCGAAAATCCTCAAAATAGCCCCCGGCGAAATCGGCTTCGACTTCGATGGTGTCATTGCCGATATTGCCGAGGCCTTTCTCCGGATTGCCTGCGAGGAACATGGATACTGTTCTTATACAGCCAATGATATCACTAGTTTCCAGGTTGAAGAATGCCTGGATATGCCCTTGCCTCTGGTGGAGGGGATCTTCAACGATATCCTGCGCGATTCGCTTGGTGCAGGATTGAAGCCCATGCCTGGCATGGTCCAGGTGATCGAAAAGATGACGGAACAGGCAGACGTAACGATTATCACTGCCCGTCCCCAGTGGCAGCCGGTGGCCGACTGGCTGGATAACTTCCTGCCGGCGGGAGCCTTGTCCCGGATCAATCTGATCGCCATGGGGGATCATGACGGCAAGCTCAACTATATCCGGGAGGAAGGCCTGCGCTTCTTCGTAGACGACCGGACCCGGACCTGCGAAATGCTGTTCAACGCCGATATCACCCCCGTGGTCTTTTCCCAGCCGTGGAACAGGAACAGGCACAGCTTTCATGCCGTGGAAAGCTGGCAGGAGATCCGTGCCCTGGTCTATCCTCCGGATACCGGCCTTGCGCAGTCATGAATCCCTGTCCTTTCACAATACCCTTCCGGGCGATGCTGCATGCAGTCAGTGCGCGCGTTTTGGGAAGAGCGAACAATGGAGAAACACGATGAGACGATGGACGGCCATACTTCTAATCAGCATGTTGTTTTTTGTCTCGGCGGATGCAGAAGCGTGGCAAAAGTATTCAGATCGCCCAGAAGAAAATCATACCTTTACCTTGCCGGCAGCCGGTGAGATCGAGGTTGCTTTTTCGCCTGATGAAGGTAGCGAATATCTGGTAGTAAAAGTTATAAATTCAGCAAGATCCGAGATAAAAATTTTGGCATACAGCTTTACCAGCGCCCCGGTGGTGCGGGCTCTGGTAAAAGCCAGAAAGCGGGGAGTTGCCGTGTCGCTGGTGGCTGACTATAAAAGCAATGTGAGTGAAGAGGGACTGGAAAAATCAAGAAGTGCCTTGTCAAAACTGGTTGATGCCGGATGTGAAGTCCGTGTCATCAGCGCGTATGCTATCCAGCATGACAAGGTGATAATATGCGACAGGCAGACTGTCGAGTTGGGCAGTTTTAACTACTCCGCTGCTGCTGCCCATAAAAACTCTGAAAATGTCCTGGTCAACTGGAACAATCCCGGACTGGCCGAGGTCTATCTCGGGCATTTTGAGCGGAACCGTCAGCAGGCGGTGCCCTATGTAGAGGAAGACTGAGTAGAGGAAGACTGCGTCCGCCGTACAGGCAATGCCGAGGCTCTTCAGTGAAGAGAGGCGCATCCCGCCAGGAAAGGCAGAACCGGAGTCCGGGACATCGTGTCAGGCCTTTCCCGCCAGTTTCGCATTCATGGCCCTCAATCCGAGGGCGAACCCCAAGGCCAGCAGGCCGGAAATGAGGACAGTAATCGGATCGGCGCCCAGGTGCTCAAACCACTGGGTGTAGAAATGGATGCCGCCGAATACCGCCGCAATGTTGATGACCCATCGCCGATTGGCCTTCCAGGCCCAAATTGAGACGGCGATCAGGGCGATGGCCCAGCAGATTGAAAATAACCAGTCGGGGAGCACTAGCACGTCGGAGAGATCTCCCCAGAGGGAGCCTATCCAGAAGCCGAGGTTGACGAGAAAAACCCCCGTCCTTGATGCGATGATAGCAAGGCCCTGGTAGGCTGCGGGGAGTATCTTGGAGAGCTGATAGACGCCGACGCTGAAGAGGCTGAACACCAGAACGGTCAGGGCGGGTTGTTTAACGTTGAGGCTGTAGGTGGCGTGAAAATAGTTTGATCTGGCGCCCAGGCACGCAAAAAGCGCCAGCACGGAAAGCACGATAAGCAGCCGGCTTTGCGTCAAGACACCGGCACCGGCAAAGGCCGCCGCGACAAACAGAAACGAGCGGGTGCTACCCTCATCGAGAGCGATGATAGCCCCGCCGAGCAGCAGGGCGCCTGCGATGATACAGATGTCGGCGAGCAGCTGCCATTGTTCCAAGCGGGTGTAGGCCAGGGCGATGCCGCCCGCGAAGACGGCAATTCCCATTGTGAGGACTGTAGATAAGTGCGGCAGAAGAGCCAGCGTCGCGCCGCTGACGGCAATGACGCCGAAGGCCACCAGGATATTGAAGGCCAGGGCAGATGTGCTTCTGGCTGCAAATCTGCTGAATTTGTCGTATTCGGCCTGGCTGATCTTTTTCGCCTCGAGGAGCTCATCCAGATCAAGAGTTATCTTCATATTTTCTCCATATTTCGTTGTTAACGTGAGAAGGCCTGGCTGTTTTTCGCAAGCCATCTTTTGTCAGGCTTTACCATAAGAAAGAAACAAAAACAAGCACGAATGCATATCTCTTCATGCGTGAAATCCTTGCAGGAATGTGCTTCCAGCTCCTGTCTGCAGCGAAGGGAGGGAGGGGGGAACAGGTATGCAAGAGATTTGATCCTTGACAGGAGGCAGGATATGGGCGAAAAGAGGGGCAATGGCGTGAGATACCTGCTCCGATGCCGGGTGCAGGGCTGTATTAAAGGGGATGGCGCAATCAATGAGCCGGTTTCTGCCCTGCCTCAGCGTAGAAAAGAGGAAATAATGGAATGTCCCCACTGTAAAAAAGAGATCGAGCAGCATCGTAACCCGACTCCCACCGTCGACATCATCATCGATATCAATGGACGGATCGTGCTGATAAAGCGGAAAAATCCGCCCTTTGGCTGGGCGCTGCCCGGCGGATTTGTCGACTACGGAGAATCTTTCGAAGATGCGGCCCTGCGGGAGGCCAAAGAGGAGACGGGGCTTACGGTGAGCGGTCTTGCGCAATTCCATACCTATTCCGATCCGGGCCGGGATGCGCGGATGCATACGGCCTCCACCGTTTTCACCGGCCGGGCCAGCGGACTGCCGCAGGCAGGAGACGATGCGGGAGAGGCCGGACTCTTCACCCGTGACGATCTTCCCGAACTGGCCTTCGACCACGCCCGGATTCTGGCCGATTATTTCTCAGGAAGATACGGACGGAGCTCCTGACGGTTCAGCTCAGGAGCATCCGCAACAGCCAAAAGCTCAGAAGGCCCACGCCTATGGACCCGTAGATCAGCGTTCAGGGGAGGCAGTCGCCGCCGAATTTTTTGGCCATAAGGCCGAAAGCCGCCAGTCCGGCCAACCCTGAGATAATGACGATAAAAAGATTTGCCATGGGTGGCTAGCCTCGTATTTTTATCCCCGCCCGTTTTCTGAGACGAATGGAGTCGGGAGTGACCTCGACCAGTTCCTCATCGTTGATATAGGCGATACATTCCTCCAGCGTCATGTCGACAGGCGGTATCAGAATGACGGCCTCATCGGAGCCGGAGGCCCGCATATTGGTGAGTTTCTTGCCTTTGGCGGGGTTGACCACCAGGTCGACGGGCCGGCTGTGCTCGCCGATGATCTGGCCCGGATAGAGCGGCGCGCCGGGATGGATGAAGAGTTTGCCGCGCTCCTGAAGATTGAACAGGGCGTAGGCCACCGCCGTGCAGGTCTCTTTGACCACCAGCACGCCGTTTATCCTGGAGACGATATCGCCAGCGTAGGGACCGTACTCGCAGAACACGTAGTTCATCAGTCCCATCCCTTTGGTATCGGTCATGAATTCGGACCGATAGCCCAGCAGTCCGCGCGTGGGGATCTTAAAGACCATCCGCATCATGCCGTTTTCGGTGTTCATCTCTTCCATCTGGCCCTTCAGTCTGCCCAGCTTTTCAATGACGGCGCCCTGATATTTCTCGTCGACATCGATAGTCAGCCGCTCATAGGGCTCCAGCATCTTGCCGTTTTCTTCTTTCATGATGACCTGAGGGCGTGTTACTTGCAGTTCGTAGCCCTCGCGTCGCATCTTCTCGATTAAGATGGACAGATGCAGTTCGCCGCGTCCGGAGACTTTAAAGCCCACGGCGTCGGTGAGCGGCTCGAACTGCAGCGCCACGTCGGCCAGGGTCTCCCGGTTCAAACGCTCTTCGATATGCCGTGAGGTGACGAATTTCCCTTCCTTCCCGGCGAAGGGCGAATCGTTGGGGATGAAGTTCATGGAAATGGTCGGCGGGTCGATGGCCACCAGCGGCAGGGGCCGCGGATCGTTGGGGTCGGTGAAGGTGACGCCGACGGTGACGTCGTCCATCCCCGCAACAGCCACGATCTCGCCTGTCGTAGCCGATTCCACAGACTCCTTGCCATCACAGACAAAGCGGAAGAGCTTGGAGATCCGGACCGGCCGTACCGAGCCGTCCCGCCTGGCAACTACCACCGGCTGGTTGATGGACATGGTGCCGTTGACAACCTTGCCGATCCCCAGGCGTCCCAGATAAGGAGAGTAGTCGATGGTGCCCACCTGCATCTGCAGGGGTGCATCGGCTGAACCGCTTGGCGCCGGGATATGGTCGACGATCTTCTGGGAAACATGATCCATGCCGGCACTCTTGTCTTCGATATCGGCTGGGTCCAGCAGCGAGAAACCGGCCTTGGCGGAGGTGTAGACAATGGGGAAATCCAGGACATCGTCCGGCGCATTCAGTTTGACGAAAAGGTCAAAAACCTGATCAACCGCCCAGGCGCATCGCGCCGCGGGCTTGTCGATCTTGTTGATGACGACGATCACCGGCAGATGGTTTTCGAGAGCCTTTTTCAGCACAAAATACGTCTGGGGCATGGGGCCTTCCTGGGCATCCACAAGAAGGAGTGCGCCGTCTGCCATACGCAGGACCCGCTCGACCTGACCGCCGAAGTCGGCATGTCCTGGGGTGTCGATGATGTTTATCCAGTAATCCTTATAATTGTAGGATCCGTTTTTTGCGGTGATGGTGATTCCGCGTTCTTTTTCCAGATCCATGGAATCCATCAGGCGTTCCGTCATTGCCTGATTATCGCGGAACATCCCGGACTGCCTGAATAACTGGTCAACCAAGGTAGTTTTCCCGTGATCGACATGGGCGATGATCGCCACATTACGAATTTTTTCCTGCTCCATTTTTTTTCCTGTGCGATAGCAAAGAGATGGACATCAGAGAAGAGAGGTCCGAGAAATCCTGCCGTCATTAGAGTGCTGAAGATAAAAAAAGCACTCGTCTGATTACGAGTGCTTCCTGTGTATAGAGGAACCTCATAATTTACACCAAAATTCCAAACTATGCAAACTATTCTCGGCAAAGAATGGGGCTGAAAAGAATATTCGTGAAAATATTGAAGGGTTACAGTCCTGCCAGGGACTTCATTCTGGCCAGTGCCGATCGTCTCAGCACGCTGATGGAATCGTCAAGATAATCGTAAACCCGAGCCTCTTTGTTCTTTCCGGGCCGCATGATCCTGCCGATGACCTGCAGAAGCCGGCCTTCGAAGGTGATGGGCGTGGTCAGAAAAAGACTGGTGAGGCCGGAGCAGTCAAAACCTTCGCCGATAAGCTGGATGGTAGCCACCAGAACCCGCAGTTTGCCCTTCTGGACGGCCTCAACGATGGCGGTCCGCTGTTCCGGCGGCGTCTTGCCGGTAAGCAGGGCCACCGACAGCCCCTGGTTCCGGAGGAGCTGTTCGAAAATCGCGCAGTGACCCACCCGGTCGGAGACGACAAGCACAGTGCCGTTGTCCTCCGCGGCTTTCTGGATGTCGCTGGCGATCATCCGGTTGCGTCCCTCGTGCCGTGTCAGGGCCTTGAGAAGGGCCTGGTAATCGCCCCGGTAGGAATAGGAAAAGCCTGTTTCCTTCCTGATCAGCCGCGGCTTGATAATGGCTCCCGTGGCCTTGAGCTCGTCCTGATCGACTTTATGGATGCGGTCGCCCATGAAGATATAGATAAGTTTTGTCAGTCCGTCGTCATTGCGGAAGGCGGTGGCCGAAAGCCCCAGCAGGAAATGGCAGTCAAAGGTTGAGACCACGTCGGTGAAGAGGGTGGCGGGGACGCGATGGCATTCATCGACAATCAGATGGCCGAACTGCGGAACCAGTTCATCTACGCGTTTACGGGCGCTGTTGACGATGGCCACCGTTACCGGTTCGATCCGGCTCTTGCCGTCGCCGATGAGTCCCGCCTCGCATCCGAGAAACTCGCCGATCCTGTCCTGCCATTGATGGAGAAGCTCTTTTGTGTGCACGACGATCAGTGCGGGTTGCCTGCGGCGGGCGATAAGGTCCAGGGCCATGACCGTCTTGCCGCTGCCGGTGCCCGCCTCAAGCACCCCGAAGGAGCGGTCTGCGACCAGATCGACAGCTGCCTGTTGATAAGGCCGCAGGCTTCCGGAAAAGGTCAGATCAACCTCCGGCAGCATACGTCTCAAATCAATGATCTCGGGGGATGTTCCCGCATGCTCGCGGCACAGCAGAACGGCCTGGTTAGAAAATCCTCGCGGAAAACGAATGCCCTGGGCGACCTCCTGAAAATAATAGAGTCTGGGCTTCAGCCTTTTGCCGATCCAGCGTCCATACCGTTTCGCCGCCACATACAGGGGATTATCGATGGTCAGCTGATCCTTTATGGCTGTGATCAGAGCGGGAGGCGCTCCGGCAAGAAGGCAATCAGAGGAAACTGTGAGAGTCGGCATATTCTGTTATCGGCCATTGGCCCGGGGAGAGGGTGCTCTGAAAAAATCAGCAATTTCTCAAAAGGTTGGCTTGAGATATCTTTCTGTTTTAGTCCAACGTCGCAGGATACTGTGAAAATGTGTCCTGAATAGACGCTCGGCACCTTCTTTTTTCGAAGACGCCGAGCGTTGTTCTGCGATAAAATTCACGGGAAATATTTTTGTAAATAGTATAAAAACGATCGGATTCTGGTGTTGCATGCAGGTTCGTGATTAAATGATCTGTACATTCGTCAATCCATGTATACTATGCCTGTAACCGTTTCCAATGACAAGAACGAATTCAATTAACCCGTGTAAAGGATGCTATCATGAGCAGGTGTGTTTCGACTTTCTTTTTCCTTCTGGCCCTGATCGTGCCGACACTGCTGTTTGCGGGCCCGGCTAAAGACAAGACCATACTCATCAACGTGCCGGAATCGGTTTTGGCTCAGGCCATTGAAGAAATGCTGCCATTGGATATAGATCCTGCCTCTCCCGGCCTGCAGGGATCGATCACCGTCAGCAGAATCGACGACCTGAGGATTACCGATCAGAATATTTTCTGCAAGCTGCGGCTTTCCGGGAAAAATCTCCAGATCCTGACGGAGATCGCCGGTCATCAGATAAACCTGAAGGTGGGCGAGATTGAACTGAACTTTAACTGTGCTGCAAAGTTACGGTATGACGGCGCCAGGCAGATACTGTATATCAAACCGACCCTGAGCGATATATCGTCGCCCAAGCCTTCCAACACCGATATAGGCGGAACCCTGCTGCCGATCCTCAACGAACACGAGTTTCCTGTCTCATTGAGGGATCTGCAGCCTCTGATTGCCGACACCAGCGATAAGACCCTTGCGATCACCATGCATATAGCCGATGCACGTGCCGTGGGCGGAGCCCTGCAGTTGAGCATCGTTCCGCAGATTTCCTCGACCCGGCACGCTGCCGGAGGCAGACCATAACCGGATACACTGCGGTGTTTTATGCTGGCGGGAAGATGGCCCCGGGTTCAATTACGTGAGGGCTTCTTCCCCCCTCTAAGAATTGTACCTGTCTTACCGGATCGGATTATAGTCCCTGCGCAGATAATTCTTGGACAGCACAACCTGCCAGACCTGGATATGTCTTGCCTGAAAACTACCCATGAATAGAGAGAGATAATAGGTCCACATCCGGAAGAAGCGCTCGTCGTAATTTTGTTTGATGAAGCTCCACTGTCCTGTGAAGTTCTTATACCATGCCTTCAGCGTCCGTATGTAATCGCTCCCCAGATTATGCCAGTCTTCAAGCACGAACCTGCCTGCGCAGGCTTCAGGAATTTCCCTGGCTGAAGGCAGTTCGGAGTTGGGAAAGATGTATTTATTCACCCAGGCATCCGATCCGGTTTTTTCTTGGGTGGTTCCAATGGTGTGCAACAGGAAAAGCCCGTTGTCGGAGAGATTCCTGTAGACCGTTTCCATAAATTCCTTGTAGTTTTTTTCGCCTACGTGCTCGAACATGCCGATCGAGATGATCCGGTCAAACTGTTCCGCCACATCACGGTAATCCTGAAAACGGATTTCCACAGGAAGACCCGTGCAGTTTTTTTGTGCCCAGGCCGCCTGCTGTTGTGAGATGGTGACCCCAACAACACTGACCCTGTAATTTTTTGCGGCATATTTTGCAAAGGCGCCGAAACCGCAACCGATATCCAGGACCTTCATGCCCGGTTCGAGCTCCAGCTTTCTGCATGATAAATCCAGCTTGGCCTTTTGAGCTTCAGCAAGGGTTGTCGCATCCTTCCAGTAGCCGCAGGAGTAATTCATTTCCGGGTCAAGCATCCGTGTATACAGGTCGGGAGCGATATCGTAATGGATCCTGCCTACAGCAAGAGCCCGCTTGCGATCCTGGAAATTCACAAACCTGCGGAGCAGCATCCGAAGAAGAAATTTTCTGTTCTGTCTGACGTGGCTTTCTAGGTCCGCCCGGATCAACCGGGTTACAAGCTGGTCCACCTGTTCGCAATCCCACCACCCGTTCATGTAGGATTCGCCCAGCCCCAGCGAGCCTTCGCGCAGAAGCGCCGGAAAGACCCGATCGTCCTTGACCTGCATATCCCAGGGATTTCCTCCATTGACCTGGACTCCGGCAGAGGTCAGAAGCTGCGTTATGACCTCCTTTACTTGCTGTGCCTTTTTCTTTTTGAACATGCTTCCCTCCCCATAGTTTCAGATTGCTCGCGGTCTGTCCACCTCCTGAGTCCTGGCGTCGCGGCTGGCGGCAAACTGAAGCCAGCCGTATCAATTATGCGTACAGTATGGGCGGACACCGTGCATGAATCGGTACAAGGAAAAAATCTGGAAGGCGAAGGAGCCTGTAAGGGGAATGTGTGGATCGTCCTGCAAGGAACCGGTCTTGAGGCGGATCCGCTCCAGCTCTCATCGCGCTTAATCGCATCACGAACCAGCCAAAATCCCGTACGGGACAGATCCTCCGGAAGTGGGGAAACGGCTGTTTTGGTATCCTTTATAGGTAACAATAATTCGGTGCCGCTGAACCTGTCAAGCTTTTGATTACAGGAAAATCCGAGATTGTTTTGACGGCGGCAGGTGTGCGTGCTAAAGTGATCCGGATTCTTTTACGCAGTCATAACCCAAAATTTTTTTCCGCCGATATTCGTATGTCTTTTACTTCCTGCTTCTCTGCAATTTCGTGAAAAATTCTGATTCGTCACCCGCAAGGGGGCAGAAGACAGTTCCGGTCGGCGTTGGACTGAACCGGTTGCTGGGGCTTGTCGCTCCCGTCTTTCGGCAGTACTGGCTTCGCATTCTTGTCGGCTGCCTCTCGCTTCTCTCTGTTGATCTGCTGCAGCTTCTCATTCCCAGGGTCCTGAAACGAGGAGTGGACGCCTTGGCCGCAGGGACCTCTTCTCCTCATGCGCTGCTTGGCCTCGCCGGAATCATCCTGCTGGTCGCCTTGTGCGTCAACTGCCTGCGTTTTGTCTGGCGTTTGATGATTATCGGCTTCTCCCGGATCATGGAGCGGATTATCAGGGACCGGATCTTTGCCCACATCCTGAAGATGGATGCACTGTTTTTTGAGAAGCACACCACAGGGGATGTAATGGCCCATGTCAGCAATGATCTGTCGGCTGTGCAAATGGCCAGCGGCATGGGCCTCATCGCCGCCATGGACGCCTCCTTCATGACCTTTGCCGCCATGGGTTTCATGCTCAAAATCAACGTCTTGTTGACTCTGCTGGCTCTTTTGCCCATGCCGTTTCTGGCCGTGTGCACCCGTGTTCTTTCTGCCAGGCTCCATCAGCGGTTTGCCTCGGTCCAGGAACAGTTTTCGCTGATGACGGAATTCACCCGCTCGACCCTCATCTCCGTCAGGCTGATCAAGGCCTATACCATGGAGAAATTCAGGACCAGGGAGTTCGACGCGCTCGGAAGAAAATATGTCCGCAGCAATCTTCGGGTGGCTGCTATACAGGGACTCATGTTCCCCATAGCGACGCTGACAGGCAATATCGGAATGCTCTTCGTGCTGATCTTCGGTGGACGCCTGGTTATCCAGAGCAGGATAAGCATGGGCGATTTTGTCGCCTTTATCTCCTATCTTTATATGATGATCTGGCCGATGATGGCTATCGGCTGGGTTGCCAATCTGGTGCAGCGAGGGCTTACCTCGCTCAGGCGCATCCATACCCTCCTGACATCGGGATCCAGCCTGCCGGATACAGCGTCTGAGACCAAGGCCGATCCGTCCTTTTCTCTGAGATTCCTGTCGTTTTCCTATCCCTCGTCGACAGCGCCGGTCCTTCGCGACATCACCCTGGAGATAGGCCCGGGAATTCATGGCGTGGCCGGACGCACCGGCAGCGGCAAGTCGTCTTTGTGCAAGGTGCTGGCACGGCTCTACCCTGTGGACGACGGTCAGCTCTTTTTCGGCGGACTCGATGTCAACGGCATTTCCCTGAATTCCGTCCGGTCGGCCATTGGCTATGTCGGACAGGAGCCGATTGTCTTTTCCGACTCTATCAGGGCCAATATCGCACTGGGAAGGCCCGAGGCCAGTCGGGAGGAGATTGAGGCTGCCGCGCGGTCCGCCGCAATCCACGAGGATATTCTCACTCTGCCGGCGGGCTATGACACCCTTATCGGCGAGCGGGGCGTCAAGCTCTCCGGAGGGCAGCGGCAGCGTCTGGCACTGGCGCGGGCGCTGCTGTGCGATCGGCCGATTCTGCTGGTGGATGACGGACTTTCTGCGGTGGATGTGGCTACCGAGCATGAAATCTTTGCCGGGCTCAGGAACCAGTTGCAGAAAAAGACCGTCGTGATCGTCTCCAACAGGGTCAAGCTTCTGTCCATGACGGACCACATCCTTATTTTGGAGGAAGGGCGGATTGTCAGCGATGGAACCCACGACCGGCTGGTGCAGGAGAACAGTTTTTACAGAACCATGTATGACAAGCAGATGCACCAGGAAGACTTTCAGGTTACTTCATGAATGATTTCGGATATACAGAGGAAGGTAAGATAGGATCGGTCGGGGATTTTCGTCTTTGGGGGCGTATTCTGATCTTCTGCGCCTCGTATCGGGTGGCCCTGAGCTGGGCGGTTTTTCTGTCGATACTGGTGACCGGCGCATCCCTGGTGCTGCCCGCTCTGATGCAGACCTGTATCGACCGGTATATCGCCTCGCCTGCCCTGAGTCCCTTGCAGAGGATAGACGGCCTGTGGCGGATCGGTTCCTGGTACGGCCTGCTGGTTATCGGTATCTTTATCGCCTCGTTTTTTCAGGTAGTCCTCCTCGAGTGGATCGGCCAGTCGGTCATGCACCTGATCCGGCAGAAGATGTTCAGCCATGCCCTGGAGTTGGATCTTCCCTACTTCAACGCCCACCCGACGGGCAGGCTTGTAACGCGTTTGACCAATGATATCGCGAATATGACCGAGATGTTCACCTCGGTTATCGTCACCGTCTTCAACGATCTCCTGCAGATTGCGGGAATCATGGTGGTGCTTTTCATGCTGAACGGAAAGCTGGCCCTGTTGATGTCCGTCTTTGTGCCGCTGGCGGCCCTGGTCACCCTGCTTTTTGCCAATCTGGCGCGGGAACAGTTCAGGGCCATCCGCAGCCAGCTTGCCAAATTGAACAGTTTCCTGCAGGAGGCGATCTCCGGAATGAGCATCCTGCAGCTCTTTGGCCGACAGGAGAGGAGCCGAATGGTCTTTGAGTCCATGAGCGGGGAGTACATGCGGCGGAACATGTCCCAGGTCCGGTTGTTCGGGGTCTTTATGCCGCTTACCGATCTCATGGGCTCTAGCGCGACGGCCCTTATCCTCTGGTATGGAGGAGGCGAAATTATCCGCCATGAGCTGAGTTTAGGCCAGCTGGTGGCCTTTATTTCCTATATGCGCCTGTTCTTCCAGCCGCTCAGGGAACTCTCGCAGAAATACTCCATCGTCCAGTCGGCCATGGCCTCGGCCGAGAGGATTTTTGAGCTGCTTGACACCGAAAGGACCATAGCCCTGCCGGCAGTGCCGGTTATCCTGCCGCAGGTCAAAGGCGAGCTTTGCTTCGACCGGGTGAGTTTTTCCTATGACGCCGAGAAACAGGTCCTGCGCGATATCAGCCTCCGGGTGCCGGCGGGCAAGACCTATGCCCTTGTCGGCACGACGGGATCGGGAAAGACCACCTTGGTTAACCTTCTGCTTCGGTTCTACGCTCCCGGATCGGGGACTATAACCATTGATGGCATCGATATCGCAGAAATCGATCAGGAAGCCCTGCGCCAGGCGGTTGGCGTCATCCTGCAGGATGTCTTTATTCTCCAGGATAGCCTGCTTGCCAATATCATCATGGATACAGGCAGTTCACGGAAAACGGTGGAAGAGATCATGGAAAAGACGGGAATGAGCCGGTTCGTGGAGAGGCTTCCTTCCGGGCTGGATACCTTGATCGGAGAGGGCGGGCAGGAACTGTCCACCGGCGAAAAACAGCTGCTGGCCTTTGCCCGGGTGCTCTGCCGCAATCCTGCCGTCCTTGTCCTTGACGAGGCTACTGCAGCCATCGACACCGAATCGGAAAATATTCTCGAGCAGGCTATTGCCGACAGCTTCCGGAACCGTACATCGCTTGTGGTGGCGCACAGGCTTTCCACTATTCGCAGGGCCGATCGGATACTCGTTATGGCGGGCGGGCGCATTATCGAGCAGGGTACCCATGACGATCTGCTTGCGGCCGGAGGACAATATGCCGAACTGGTGGCCATGGATCTGTCGCAGAGCGGCGAACAGGAAGCGAAGCCGTGATTCTATGAGCGAAGCAGGTGCCTCTCCTGGTCGCGGCTGAGGCCTGGTTTACGTCAAAGAACCGATGCCCCTTGCTAGGCGTTGTTGCCCCAGATATCATCTGTTTCCGGTTCGAATCGCATGACAAATTCCGTCCAGTTCACCGGGCACTGTTCGATCTGGCAGCCAATGGTTTTCCTGATACCATTTTGAGTCTCCCATCGGGGAACGGCCTTGAGCTTGAAATGTTTTCCCTGACCGTTGAGAATGATGGTGAGTCTTGGAACGCTGGCCGACAATTTTTGCGGGACGTCCTCAAGCGCCACACCGAATCTGGATATGTCGTGGACAGTCCCTGAAAAAAAATATTTTCCATCAGAAATATCTGCCGCCATGTCCTTTACCGGCATGCGCGGATGTCCTCGTTTGTTCATGACAGCCTCCTCAATGCACTCCATGAGCCGATTCCGGGTCTGCCTCGATAATCGACATGGTGATTGGTCAAAAACATGTCAGTCTGCTACAAGAATAGGCATGCTCATGAAAAAGGTAAAGTGGTTTGCCGCAGAGAAGGCCCTTCCTGCAAAACGCCCCTTGCACCGTCCCGTCCCGGGGAGAGGGGAAAGGCCCCGGCAGGCAGTACGTATCTGCTGTTTACAGACAGGGATAAAGGTGGTGTCGAATACAAGAATAAGTTCGCTGGCGTGTCAGCAATATGGTACGATAAACAATGTTCTCAATCGATCTTTCAAAAGCAGCAAATGTTTCCAAATCAGCGCTTTCTTCCGTTTCCCCGCATTTGACGTTGCACCATGACGTCTTAAACGACCGAGACAGGACGAGACAAGGAAAAGGAACACACTGGTCCTTTTACCTGCTGTATTGTCTGTGCTGTAGGTAAGGGTTTAATTCTGTTTCATTTTTCCAGCCAGTTTTGCGGGACGACTCTTGACTCCTTGCGAAAAAATTCAATTGAGACTGCATGATGGCTTGGTGGCCTTACGCTTCATGGAGTTGACGAAGCAGAACAGTACATTTAAAAGGGGTATGAAATGAAGATTTACGTTGGAAATATGTCGTACGAAGTACTGGAAGAAGATTTACGGCAGGCCTTCGGCGAGTTCGGTGAGGTTGATTCGGTTACCATCATTATAGATAAATTCAGCGGCAGGTCCAAAGGTTTCGGGTTCGTTGAAATGCCTTCAAAGGATGCGGGGCAGGCTGCCATAGAGGGAATGAACGGCAAGGACCTGAAGGGAAGGGCTCTGAATGTCAATGAGGCGCGTCCTCAGGAAAAGACCCGTGCTCCTCGCGGGGGTTCCGGTGGCGGCTATGGATCCGGCGGCGGGTATGGTTCCGGCGGGGGTGGCGGCCGTGGCGGAGAAGGTGGTTTTGGAGGTGGCGGCCGTGGCGGCAAGGGGAATTTCGGCGGCGGCCGAGGGGGTGGAAGCAGTAAAGGGGGCTACGGCGGGGCCGGTGG
>Ga0214219_1000113_pt1 | contig 41016 bp, 62 predicted proteins | sample TroBogypolimnion_26_FD_153057 | JGI IMG/M metagenome (GOLD analysis project Ga0214219, IMG submission 153057) | Freshwater microbial communities from Trout Bog Lake, WI - 25JUL2007 hypolimnion | ecosystem: Environmental > Aquatic > Freshwater > Lake > Hypolimnion/Profundal zone | place: Trout... | reverse complement strand
TTATGTATTTTCCAATGGGTACTAAGCAAAATAAATATACGCATTGCTTAAGATAAGTTATTATAAATCATATATTTTATTTTATGTATTTTCCAATGGTGATTTCATGTAAGTTCCCCAAATCTATGATTTGGGAATACTTACGGCAGGTGAAATAAATATACACATTGAATTCAGTTCGAAATTAATTTAAAATTAAATCAATTGAATTAATTTTAATTTATGTTCGAATTAATTTCAGAGTATATTTTAATTTAATTTATTTTAATTTATTTTATTTATGGAAATAAAAAAACCGTCGTGATTCACATCAGGACGGTTAAAACAAATACTTATCATAACAAAATCAGGCAATTAACCAAAGTTTCCGAAAGTAAATTTGTCAAAGAAAAAATATTTTTAAATTTTTATAGAGTCACGTTTCCTTTTCCAATTATTGCATTTGAATTTTCATCTATAAGTTGATATGTGGTCGGACCTTGTATTGCATAAAAATCACTTAAGTCAAAATAAACTTTATTGTCTGAAGTGCGTTTATTCAATATTATTTGTTCTTCATCTGTTGCAGATTTAAGAAATTTCAAATAAGTATCATTTATAATTGAATTAAATACAATATTTTTTGTTTCAAATTGAATATCATTACTAATCATTTCAGCAAAAATTGGTTGAAATATTGGTACAATTTTAGTTACTTCCGGCGTTTCAATGATTGTATTTTGTACAGTAACTTGGTCAGTAACTGTAACAGGATAATTTGTTGCAGGGTGTACAATCATATCTTGAACTAATGGATTAATAGAATCTAACAAACTTGTATTGAGTGTTGATTCTCTTTTCATTAATTTTCCATCAACTGAAATTTCACTTGAAATAAAAATTGTAATTGAATCATTTCCAGGAATATTATAATCAGATAAATTCAAACCAATATTGACAGGTAAAAACATATTATCTTCATTTGAAACTCTTAAAGATTTATACCCCAAATTATCAGTACCATACATTATAACATGTTCAATTGTAATATTTGCAATTGAAAGTTCAAAATAATCAAGTATTGATTGTTCAAGTGTTTTATTTTCAGAAGTTTTACAGCCAACAGTTATATAATGATTAACATCAAGAATAACAGAACTTTGAATAAAATCAGGAATTGGTTTTTCACCAATTAATGGTGTGAAATTATTTGGGTATGAATAAATTAAACCAATATCAGTACCATCAAAAACAATGTCTGAAAACAAAATTTCAGTAACTTCCACCAAATAGACATCATTAATTTTGGGAATTTTAAAAAGAATTTCTTCAAACCAAAATGAACCATCAATTAATTCACGATTTGCTGTAATTTGAAGGTCATTTATTTGGAATATAGATGAAAAATAAATTTCACCTGTTTTGCTATTTTTAACATTAATAAGTAAACCAAAAATATTATCCCATCTAAATCCTTGTTTTAAAAGCATTTCACAAGAATAATAATTAGTTTCTAATGTTGGAGTTAATGGAGAAACAAGACTTGGTGAAAATAACGGATTATTATTATAAACTTTATTTAATTTATGTGCGAAATCTCCTGAATCCCAAACAATTGAATTTAAATTTTCTGAAAGAAAATATTGAGGATTATCAGCATGTATTTCTGTTTGAACTTTGAAAAAATTTTCAACCTCATTTGGGTCATTAATTCTTAATAAAGAAAAATCATTTATTCGATATATGTTTTGCATTTCTAAATATGTTTGAATTTATTTTATATATTAAATTTCATTTTCAAGTTTTTTTACAAACCTTAATACAAATGAATGAAATTTATTTTTATCATAAAAATTTGCATCAAGTTTTAAATAATATATTGATTTATTAAAATTATCATAAAGAGTTTTAAAACTTTTACCAATATCATTATCAAGAATCTGAATACCAACTTTATATCCGACAGAATTTTTCGGAACTCTTCTGATTGATTTAATTAAAAATCCTGCAAAATTTAAATCAGGGTCTTGTCTAAATCCAAAAAATCCAAAACATCTATCATTTAAAATATCTTTACTAAGTTTATGTAATAAAGCATCAAATTCATTTTGAGTTATTTGAAAACTATTATCTAATGAATAAAGTTTTGTATTGTCCAAATCAAAATAAATTATATTATCATTTGTAATTGGAAGTTGAGGTTTAATAACTTTTAAATCAATTTGTTGTTTTTCAAAAGCTTCTGAAAAAATTTTTTCTTCAATATTTGTCATTGCCAATTTAATTTAATTCCACAATTAATTTTTATACCACATTTATAACAATATAAATGGGCAACTCTTAAAAAAGTATTACATTTTGGACAATGTCCTCATTTAGTTCCAAAAGCATAATCAAAATCTATTGGTTCATTATTTTCAGATTTTAATTTTTTATTATATTCTGAAACTAAATCAAACATAATACGTCTTCTTATATCAGTTCCAAATGAAATCATTGCAATTTCGTTACAATTAAAATGTTTTTTACAAAGTTCAGGAAATGTATTTTGAAAAGTCATTAAATCCATAGACTCCAACCATTCAATATATTCAGATAATGTTTTTGCTTCTTGTATCTTTTCACTCATGATTAAACCCATTTATTACAATTTGGACAATAAAATCTACTATTGTTTGTTCTTGGAGGTTCAGGAAATTTTCCTGATTCAAATCCTTTAACTTCAGGTTTAATTTTATCAATATCTTTCCAATATAATTCAACACCACAACCATGACAAAATTTATCAGAAGAACTTAATAATGAATCACATTTTGGACAATGCCCACGAAGTTCTCCAAATGATGGATTATGAAGTTTAATTGGTACACTTTTAAATAAAGTTTTATTATAATCTGAAATTAAATCAAAGCTGATTCGTCTTCTATCATTTAATCCTAATTGAACATCTCTTACATTTTTAACATTACAATGTTTAAAACATTCTTCTTTAAATATTAATATAAACTCATCATTATTAAGGTTTTCTAAATAATCAATATAATCTGATAATCTTTTTTCAGCTATCATAATTTTGGTATATAATTAAATAATAATTCGGTTGTATCTAATTCAGTATAACAATAATAATATTCAACAATTTTCCAATTCATATTATGAAGAAAACTTGGAATTGTATTTGTATAATCTTCAGCTTCTTTATAAGAATCAAATGTTAAAATATCTGGAGTTATATAATCAATTGAAAAATATTCATGATTACCAAATATTGTATCACAGCATAAAAATGTTTTAATTGAATCAATTTCTCGTTCAATTATAAAATAATTTGGATGTTGTTTTAATTTTGTAATAACTTCAAATAATAAATCAAAAATACTTATTTGTAAATCATTAACTTTTGGTAATGAGTCTTTCCAAATTTCTTTAATTGATTCAAATTGAGGAAATCTTGTTAATAATTCTTTTTCAGACATTTGATGTAAATCAAACATATATTCTGAAAACTTTTTATCTTCATGTAATTCTATTTCAATTGGTTTCATGTAATTTGATTATTTTGGTCCATTACTTATATTATTTATATTAATTTTCATTTGCCCACAATATGGACATATAACATTTATATAATCTAAAGTTCGAGCATCATGAAAATTATATCTTCTATTACAATACCAACATTTAGTAGTTTGTGCTTTTGGTCTTGTAATGTATTTAGATGTTTCTTTTGTATTATTTAACATGATTAAATTATTCGAAATGATTTTGTTTCATTATCAGGCCAAAAATATTGTGAATTATTAAAATCTTTATCATTTGGGAATTTTTTAGAATAAAATATAAAATCTTTTTCTATAAGTTTGGCTCTCATTGCTTTATGAAAATTTTCATTACCAAGCCACCAAGGAAATTTTATTTCTTCAGGTTTTTTAGTACAAAGCATTGGCATGTTATTTTTGTAACCTCTTTTAATCCATTCATGAATACAAAGGTCATGATATAATTTCAGAACATCTTCGTAACCTTCCCACATTTTTACTGCTGGATGATTTTTCCAACCAGGAGATTTTTGTTCACCTGATAAAACATTTAAAATTTGTTTCGCTTCAACTCGTTGTTTTCCAAGTCTTCTATAATCAAGAACTTGAAAAGATTGATTAAAATCCTGATATGGTAAGAATGTCTGCATATTACTTATTTTTTAAAAATGTTTTGTAATGTTTAATTTTTATTTCTGAAACTCGTTTATCGTAAATTCTTGTTGGAAGTTTTGGATTTAATAATCCGATTTCTTTTAAAATTTCATTTGACAAATTACTCATTTTTAATATGTATTTAATTATTAATATAATTTATATATCCATTATATTAGAAAAAAATGGGTATTCAAACTTATTCAATATCAGGAAGTTCTACAGTCTGACCTTTCAAATCATGGTCGCAGTCAGATAAAAATGAAATTTTTCCAGATTGAATAAAATGATGACAAGTATGACCAGGAGTAAAATTAAATAATACTGATGGAGCAACAGTTGGATAATTTAAACTTCCATCAAAATTATGTTCACCCCCTTCTTCTCTTAAACTAAAAGCATGTTCATGTTTACAACCAGGACAAAAATATAAATACTGGTCTTTTCTGATTTTAACTCCTTCAGAATTAAGGAATTGTCCAATTTTGATTTTACTCATTTTCCCAATCTAATTTAATTCCACAATTATGACAATAAACATTTTTATTTTTAAGTAAAAATGTATTACAATTTGGACATCTACCATTTAATATAATACAAGTTTTTTCTTGATTTATAGGTTTATTTGTTTTAATTAAAAATTCAGATTCATTAAAATCAATTTCAAATGATGAATAATTATCAATTAATTCTTCATTAATTTCAATATCTCTTAATGCTTTTGTTATAACTTCATTGTAAGCATCTTCATAATATGATAATACATTGTTATTAGTACTTGAATGATTAAAATATTTACCATTATCAGATGAAAAACAATATTGGTCAGAAGTTTTACTTTTCCAAGAATATATTTTTAAATATTCTTGAACTTTTAATGGTAAATGAGAAATTTCATGGTCATTAAATCTTAAATCAAAATTTGGAGTATATTGCCAAATAATAGTTCCTTTTGTTATAAATTCATCTGCAAAAAGTCCAATACCTTCGATTGAACTTTGACCTATTTTTGTTTTAACTAATAACATTTGTTTATTGATTAATATTTTTTAAAAATTCATCAGCGTATTTGCCAGACCTTTGCATTGAATATCTTTCATCATTTTTTAGTTGAGATATTTCATTTATTTCAAATATTAATTTTTCAGTTAAATCACATAATTCAACCAAATTATTATAACGAATATTATCAATTGAAGAATCACCAGTTGGTCTTGTTTCTCCAATTAATTTCTTAACAATTTCTATTAGTTCCATGTTATTTTAATTTATTTATGTATATGAAATTCAACACCACAATTAGTAAAATTTCCAATAGTATCAATACTTTCCTTATTAAGTAATCTATTATGAGTTTCAAGTATGTTTTTTATTTCAATTAATTCTTTATCAGTACATTCATGATAATTAGTTTTTAATTGAATTAATATTCCACACATTGGAAAATAAAAAATATAAATTCTTTTGTTCGGTTTGTCAATGAATACTCCCATCCAGAAATCAAACCATTTGAATATAAATTTAATTTGCATTTCTATAGAGTTTTCAAAAATTCGTTATATAATGTATTGCATTCATTACGTTTATTTTGAAAATCAAGAAAAACATTTTGCAACACTTCATTATCAGTTTTTGCAATTAAACTTATTAATTCTGATTCAATATCAACTAACTCATGTCTTGCATTTTCCCATTCATTAAGAATAGAATTTACTTTTGCTTTTACTTCTTCCATTTTATTTTCAATTAAATTAATACATTTTTTAATATTATCATCAAAACAAATAATTGTTGAAGATTTTAATGCTAACAAAAAATCATTTACATATTTATTTAAATTATCATCATTATCTAAATGATAATTAATATTTTTAATTGCATCATATAAATGTTCGGCTGAATCACAATATTCTGAATCTTTAAGAATATTTAAAATATTTATAATAGTTTCTTCCATATACGGTATTTTAATACAATTTCTTGCATTTCTTTATAAAATTTTAACAAATCAGGTTTTGAAATCCAACATAATTGAACTCCATTTATTTTAACTTCTGTATCTGTATCAAATTCGTCTTTATCTCGTGGAACTTCAAAAGATATTTTACAATCGTTTCCAATTGATAAAATTTTTTCATCTTTATTATTACTCATGATTAAACATATTTATTTGTAACATTACATAAATCATCAAAAGTTTTAACTTCATAAAAATCAACTTCATCTATAGAAGTATTAAAATCTTTTTCAATTTTCATAAGAATTTCAACAAAATCAAGTGAATCAATACCTAAATCAGTAAATAAATTTTTATCTTCCGAAATATCAGTAACACTAATAAATTCAGCACCTCTATTTAAAACATTAGCAATAATTATTTTGATTTGAATTTTTTGTTCAGTTGTCATTTTTGTACTGGATTTAGATTGACAAATTTATAATCTTTCTTATATAAATTTCCTCTTTTAACTGGAGGGTTTGTTGCACAGATAGTTATGTTACTTCCATCAATTTCGGTAACATAACCATAAATTGTAATTGGTTGATTTTTAAGAAAAAATGGACGAGCTTCATCAAAATTAACTTTGGAACCAGGTTTGAAATCATCTAAAAAATTCATAATTATTTTAATTTATATAAAACCATAATTAAAATCAAATTTAATCCACCCAATATACAAATAATCAATGTATTAACATAATGATTATGAATTACTAAATAATCCAAAAATAATGTTATTAAACACATTATTGATATAAAAATTCTCATAATTATTCTTTTAGTTTATTATATTCAGATATGTTAAAACATTCAGAACAAAAATTTAAAGATATTTTCTTATTTTTAGATTTTTGATGTTCTGCATCTGAATTAGATTTTATTTCTATTGTAACATCAACTCTTGTTTCATAATAACTTTTATCCTTTATTTCATTATTACAAACATCACATGTTATAATTATTTTTTTCATTTTAATTTAAGATTTTTACTTCTGAAAAACGTTCTTTGAAATCAACCAAATCTCTAACATACATTTCCTGAATGGTTGAGTTCTGAATATAATTTAAATAATCTTTTTTGTTAACAATTTCATCAGTCATTTCCTGAATTTCATCTTTTGTTAACTTACTGATATTCATTTTCAAAACATCATGAGGAAGTTCATTTTTGTCCAAATCAATTTTTATTGCATTGATTGGTCGATTGTTAACAACTAATTGTTCACCGATAACCAAACCGATAAATTTTATTTTATCTTCAAGTATTTTAATTTCAGCTTTCAAATTTGCAACAGTTTTTGTTTTTCTTTCTTGATAAAAAATTAAACGTTTTCTAACAAAGCAATCAATTAATTCATAAGGACTTTGAAAGAATAACATTGTTTTACCATCTTGGTCAATACAATTTAATGTATCTTTTTTAATCTTTGAAAATAATTTCATTGTTTGAAAAAATTTCCATTGGTCATTTGAAAGAATTTTTAATCTTCCACGTGCAAAGCTTATAAGATATTTAATATTTCCATCTTGTGAATAATTTGTAAATTTAATTATATAATTCTTTTCAACAAGACTTTGTAAATGTTCTTCAAATTTTTCAAAAGAAATATCAAATGGTAAATCAGTAATTGTAAGTATATCAGCATCAAAATTCAAAACATATTCACCAACATTATACCAAGAATCTTTATTTCCATTATAAATAATATTTTCTTGTTTAATCCCAACTATATGTGGAATGAGTTGAATCATATCAACATCATTATTACAAGTTCCTGTATTTATTGCTTTTATGCAATTATCAATAATTCCATTCAAATCATAACTAAAGCATCTATATGAAAATCCAAATCCTGGTGAATTTGTTCTCCATAATAATGAAATAGGAATTATTGGTAAAAAATATTTAGGTTCAACCTTATCACCATCATCTATAACAAGTTGTAAAAGTTCCTTATCATAAGTGAAAAAATCTAAATATTTTGTTTTTCTAATATGTAAATATCTTGGAGCTGTATCACATTTTCCACGTAAATCATCAATTTGTCCAAGAGCTTCTAATGGAGTATATTTATAAACATGTATTGAACAAAGTTGTATAATTGTATTTAATAACGAAGCATCTCCGTGATTATAATGTTGTTTCAAAGTATCGCCAATAAGAGAATTCATTTTAATTTTGGATGATTTTTTTAAATCACCATTCATCGCAGCCCATAATATCTTTCTGGCACCAACTCTAAGTCCGTCCATTATATTAGGCATTGCACGAGTTTCAATTACATATTTAGCATAACCCAAAACTTCATTATCAAGATAATTTTTAATTTTTCTTTCATGAATTTCTATTGAATCTTCTGGCTTTGTTTTGTCAATAGTTGCTTGATTTTTTGGTAGAGTCATATTTAAATTTTTTTATAACTATTATATTAGAATTATTTTATAATTTATATATCCCAAAATATTAAAAAACATTGAAAGGGGTAAACTTCCAAATTTATGGTTTCGTATAAACTTTGTTTGTTCCTGTTTTTAAATTTTTAATAGTAACTAATTGTTTTTGAATATTAATTATTTTATAACTGAACATTCCAATTTTGAATGTAGTTCCTATTGAATCATTAAGATGATTTTGAATTGTATCACCTTTATTTATAAAAAAATTTTTATTTGGGAAATCTTTCATATCAAACATATTATTCTTTTTTTGTTGTCATTATAATATCAGCTGGATTTATATCAAATTTTTCTAAATCTCTTAAATCATCAACAAGAATAATTGGGTCTCCACATTCAACAAATTCGATAATTTCATTAACTGTATCAATAGCATCTAAATCAGTTTCGTGTCCGTATAATTTACCAGATAATTTTGTTATTCTAATCATTTGTATATTATTTAAATTATTTTAAATAAAAAAGAAATTCGAGGCACTTTGGTAAATGCCCCGAATCAAAACAGTAATATAAAAAAAGAGTGAGCGAAAAATTTTAAACCAAAGTTAATTCAATATCAGTACCATTATCATCAAAATTTATTGTTCCATTTTCTAATAAAAAATTCATTAATTCTTTTTCAAGAATAAAAGTTTTTTCATCATTAAAAGTTCCTGTTTTTGTTTCATAAGTAATTTCAAATTCTTCATCCAAATCATCAACTTCAGTTATCATTGCTTCAATAACTTTGTTGTCAGATTTAAGATTTATAATTTTTCCAATTAAATCTTGAGGTTCAAACAAATCAATAGGTTTTATTGATTTTTCATCAACTTCAGGTTCATTACTAATATCTTGAATAGTTTTATTTTTGATTAATTCTAATAAATTTTCTTTATCAAAATTATATTTGTGTATTAATCCATTTTCAATTAAACCACTTTTAATATAAATACCGATATTATTATTTGCATCTGAATATAATTCAAGTTTATTATAAGGTTTTATAAAATCAAGTAATGGTGTATTATTTGGTATCGAATCATATTTAACCCATTTATCAATTAATTTAGATACATTAGGAATACAAATAGTAGAAATAATATTTAATTTTTCAGGAAAATTAAATTCAATTTCAATTTCATTATCAATATCTAATTCAGATTTAACAAATTTTTGTTCATTATCACTTTGAAACCAATTAATTAATTCATTATCAGACATTTCATCATCATAATCAAGACCAAGAACTTCATTACAAAATTTCTTTATTAAATTTCCTTTAGTTATTTCAGAAATTTCAAGGTCATTTAAACAAAGATTAACATAATCAAATTTTTCTTCATTATTATTTCCTTCAAGTTTAACATCTCCAAATTTATCATTATCAACTGTTGAATATCCATTTTCATCATCTTGTTGATTTTCATTTATTGAATAATTATCATCATCGGAACCTAAACCATATAATAAATCATCAGAACCTTTAAATTTTATTTTATCAACCGTATTAAATTCATTTGATTTATCAGAATTTAAAATTTCATTAGGTTCATCAATTTGCCAATGAGCACTATACATTGCTTCTCCAAAATTGCCTGTTGGTAATACTGGATATAAAACTTCATCTTTTATAAAATAATCATTAGCTTCATTATTTTTATCAGTATAAACCAAATTATCCCATTTATCTGTATATGAATAAACTAAATGAATAATTCCATCATCTTCATTTTGAAAATCATTAGATTCTTTATAATCAGAACCATCTTCATTAAATTCATATTCATTACTTTCTAATATTTCACCAATAGTTTTATCATCAGTTTGAGATTCATAATCTTTTTCTAATTCATTATAAATCTTTTTAGATAATTCAATTTGGAATTTTTTTGCATTTGTTTCAAGTTGACTTTCAATTATATTAAAACCTTCAGAACTTCCACAAATTTTTATTTCATCATCAAATAAATTAAAAGTTAAATAATGTGAAATAGAATGTTCATGGTAATAATGACCTGAATGTTTACCAATTATATCACAATCATATTCTCCAGCATCAACACCCTTAATAATTTTATCAGTAATTTCTGAATTAATTCCAGAAAATAACCAAGCTTTTACTTTTTCATTTTTTAAATCAACTCCAGTATATTCAAAACAAGCACCATCTCCTTGAGACCAAAAACCATTAAACATAATGTCAATACCTTCATATCCAAGTTCTTCAAGTTTTTCTTTCCATATATCAACTGTTGGTTCAAACCAATCATTATCTCCAACCAAAATATCATGATGATTCTGAATAGCAACTTTTTTAGCTTCTTCAGATAATTCTTCAAATTTTTTCATATAAATTTTATTTGTATTTAATTTATTCTATAAAATTATTATATCCATATATTTATAAAAATATGAGTAATCTAAATTTTATTGATTTTCTTTCTAACTTTATAAGGAATTGCATCTCGTTTACCTATTGAACCATCTTTTTTTCGTTTTTTCTGGTCAGTAGATGCTTCTTGTTTTAAAAATTCATCTTTTAATTGAGAAAGTTTTACAACAGCTGGAGAAGCATATTTTTCAGAAAGTTTACCATGTTTGTAAGCATAAGCCATTGCCATTAAACGTCTTTGAGATTTTGATTTAGCTTTAGCTTCCATTAATTCAGATTCATTTAAATCATCAAAAGTTAAAAATCGTTGAGTTTCAGAATAATTTATTTCATTAATTTTTTCAATAAAATATGAAATACATTTTTTAAACTTAGGATGAAATTTTGGAAATTGATTTTCAATATCAATATTTTCTAAATTTTCCCATTCAAATCCAAATGATTCATTACTTAAAATTGGAGTAAATTCATTTTCAATAACAATAAGATAATTATAATATATAATTTCTTTATTATAGTATTTTACAACAGGAAGAATTAAATAATCAGAAATATCAAATATAAATCCACATTCTTCAATAACTTCACGTTTCATAGTACCAACAGCACTTTCATCAAAAGTATTATTTTCTAATCCTCCCCAAGTTCCCCAAGTATTTGGGTCATCCTCTAAATCACTTCTTAAATTTAATAAAACATTTCCTGTTGATAAAGCATAAAATAAACAACCAGCTCCAATTAGTTTTTCCATAATTATTGTATTGTTTTAATATTTTCTTTGTCCATGATTTTTATTGCATTTAAATCATATACAACATAATGTGTAATTGTTTTTAATTCCGGGCTATCATTATCAATAGTATGGGTATATCCATATTGAGAAAGAACTTTTAACATTTCATCTCTGCAACCAGCACCATTAATAATATCACCAATAATATCTGTATCTGAATCATTAAATTTTAATAAACTATTAATAGCTTGTTGTTCATTGTCATCAAAAGCTTGATAATATGAATGGTCAGTAAGTGCAAGTTTATCAAGAATATTTTTTAACATTTTTTTATCAAGTGTTACTTGAGTATTAGATAAATTATTTTTTAATTCAAGTTGACAAGTATAAATATAATTTCCATAAGCCATTGCATCAGCTTTAGAATCACTAAAATACAAACCAAATCCAGCTCCTGTTGTTCCTGAAGATGTCCCCATTTTTTTAAATGAGAATTTATTAAAATTGGCGTCAGAACCATGATAAACAATAATCATAAACTAAATGTTAAGAATTTTTTAATCATTGTACAAAATTCGAAATCTTTTTTCTCAAAGAATATTCTATCAATCAAATAAGATAAAAACATTAATTTATCAGTATGTAACATTTGTTCGTAAAACTGTTTACATTGTTCAGGTTGTCCATTGTTATAAGAATCAATCATATATTGATAATATTCGCCAATAGTTTCAAAATCATTTAATTTAGCTAATTTTTCAATATGAGATTCTTTTGTTTCAGGACAATTACATGAATATCCATGATACATAAACATTTCTTCACCTTCAGGCATTGGAGTCAAACATAATTTACATAAATGTTTTTTCTCTTCTTTGATTTCACTTGTCCACATGTGTTCAGTAACAATACAAGTTTTTTCTAATAAAGTACCTTTAATAGCTTTTTCACCATCTTCTTTTGTTTTGAACTTTTGTAATGTTTTTGCATTTGGGTCATTTGTCCAACAGTTTTCACCAGTACATAACCACATTGCAATTGGTCCAATATTTGGATGTTCATGTTTCATCTCAATTAACCACCAAATTTCGTCTTTATAATTTCCCATTGTTTTTAATATAAATTTTCACTAATTAATATTGATGTTTCTTCATTATCTTTTCCCCAAACAATTTGTTTATAAGCTTTTGCAATTAAATATCCTTCAGCTCTATTAACAAATCTTCCTTTTGAAGTTAAATATCCTATATTATCTTCACCAGGTGTATCAAAATATCCTTTTAATTTCAAAATAGTTCTGAAACAATCTCCATGTCTTAATCCAGGAACTGTTATTCCTTCATATCTAATTGCAGAACATAAAATATATTCATCAGGTTGTTCATTTAAATATTCTTCAGTACGTTTATTAATATAACTTACATCCAAATATTGTTCATTACCAAGGAATTTTCCAAAATCAATTAATTGTTTTTTATTCATTATTTATCCATTATATCATGGTTAAACCAAAATCTGATTTGTAAATCAGAAATATTTTGTACATCATAATTTTTCCATTGAACATTTATATCTTGTTTAATTTTTATTTTTGTTATGGAATCAGCAGAATTCCATTCACTATATAAAGTTTCAAATTTCAAATTATCAATATTATTTTGTTTTGTTTTATTAATGAATTTTAATCCAAAAATTATTATTGCAGTAATCAATAATATATTGAAAACTATAACAAACCATAAAGTTTTACCCATAATTTATATTTTTAAGAAATTGTTGTGATATAGATGTTTATAATGAAGTTTCTTTTATGTTTTGTTTTTGTCCTAAACTTATTTACCTTGAATATCACAACAATTTTATTTTAATTCATTTTCTTTCGTTTCAATATTTAATTCAGCTTTTTCAATAACATTATCACTAAATGTCATTCCTTGAATTTGATTTTCATTAATCCAAAGTATATATTTTGGGTCAATTTCTAAAATATCTCTTATTGTTTTACCAATGTATTTGCCAAATCCAATTTTAATATCAAATTCTCCAGTCTTCATTATTGAAGGTTTTAAAAATTCAGATTTTATTTTTTCAGAAATAATATTTCTAATAGGATTGGGGTTTAAATTTATTATTGGTTCTTTTGGTCCTGTAGCACTATTAATAACCGCAGCGATTGTTGTATTATTAGTAATTTTTTCAATAACAATATTTGATTTTCTTAATCTTTGAAACATTTCATAAGTGATTTCAATATCATACAAAGAATTATGTAATTTATTTTCATCAATTTCAATACCAAGTTCTCGAGCAACTGTCATTAATTTAAAATCAACCATTGTTGGACGAATTTCTTCAAGAGCTTCTGAAGCTAATACCATTACATCTAAATGATTTGACCAAATCATTGAAAAGAAATAATTATCTGCATTACGAACCCATAATTCATACATGAATTGTTTATCAAAATGAGCATTATATCCAACAAAACTAAATTTATCTTTTTTATTAAAAGGGTTTACATATTTTTTGAACAAGCGAAGCAACATACAATAAGCTTCTTCATCGCTATATTTATATTGCATCACTTGTTCAAATGTAACATTTCCAACTTCTAAAGCTTTTGAATCAATAACAGCCCCATCAAAAGGTCTTACATTATAATCAAAATATTCTTTAATGACTCCATCAATTTCGATACAACCAGATACCTGATGAATTGCATGAATTTTCGGGTCGGTTCCAGTTGTTTCAACATCTATGAAGACACGTTTTATCATTTCAATTTTATTTTAAAGCTTTTAATATATAATCTTTTGAATATGGAATGCGCAAAAATAAATCATTTAATGACATCACTCTAAAAGAATCAGAATTATCATTTGGAAATAAATAACTTCCAACTACTCCAGTATTTAAATCTTTTATAATTTTATAAGTATATTCTGGAACACCTACTCTATTATTTATCAAATGATTAAATTGAAATCCACCACATATAATTAGTAAACTATCTTTTTGACTTTTGATACGAGTTTTATATTCTAATGATTTCCAACAACCTCTATTTGATTTTGGTGTTTGTGGTAAAGCATTATAAAATCTAAAAGTAATTAATTCTTTACTATAATTAAATGCGAAATCTTCAGCATTACACATGTGACCAATATCATATCCAGATTTTGAATAATCTTTTTCAGTTGCCGATTGTGTTAATCCATCAGTTTCAAATTTCATTAATTTTCTTGATGTTTTTCCACCACCTTTATATAATTTATATACAACAAATAATGGAGTGTGTGTTTGATAACAGAAATATGATGTATATATTGGTGTTTGAATTATTGTATCAATTTTTTGAGCATTTACACTTGTAAAACATGATATTAAAAATATTATTAATATCCCTAAAACTATTCTTATTTTTTTCATTTTTATTAAAATTAATTGTTATTATTATTATTGCAATTCACCATGTTCTTTATAAATTTTTATTTCTTCATCTAATCTTTTATATACTTGTTCAAAAACAACTCGATTTTTTCTTAAAATTTCTTCAAAATTATTTTGATTAACAAATTCAGGTTCAGAAGGAATTTTTTCACTTCGTTTAATAAATCGAGTTGTTAAAATTTTAAAAACTTCAATAAATTTAATCATATTGAGATTTTTATCTTCGAGTGTATATCGAACAATTAAATTAAGTAGTTCAATTTTATAAACAAATTCGGGAATTTTGTAGTTAACTTTTAATTCGGTCGAAAATTTTATATCTTGTCCCATGGTAGCTAATTTAGAAAGTTATTAATATCTGTTAATTCATTTAATACATAATTCATATCACCTGAAAATCCCCAATTTTTTGGGTCTTTTAATTGTTTAGCTTTATGAATTTTTAAATTTTCAACTAATATAAGAATTTGTTGTTCAACTTTAACCAAATTTTCTTGGTAAGCTTCTTGTGATGTTTGACTCATGATTAAAATATTTAAAAGATTAAAACTTATATAGCCATTTATATATTAAAAGTTAAACCGATAAAAAAATCAAAACCTATTAAATTATTTTCTAAACATCGTTCAAGTTCATCTTTATAATAAATAAAGAATTTTGGATGTTTTACAAAATGTGTAAACCATGCAAATCTAATACAATTATTATATAAGAAAATATTTATTCCATCTTGGTCAAAACCAATTCCCACATATTTTTTCATAATTAAAATATTTTATCATAATTAGAATCAATAACACATTTAAGATTTTCTTTATCTAATGCTAAAGGAATCAACCATTTTAAATTATTAATTGTTTGATTTAAAATTCCATTATTTTTTGTTTCCATATTTAATTCAGAAATATCATAAATTTCAACTTCTTCATCTGTAACAGTTTTTAATTTATTAACAGCTAATCCAAAAGTTTTGAAAAAATATATCCAATCACCATTTTTAGTAATATACTTACAAAATAATTCCCAATCATATTGAAAATATCCAGTTTCTTCACGAAATTCTCTTATCATTGCATTGATTGGAGTTTCATTCTTTTCAATTTCTCCACCAATTCCATTTAGTAATCCTTTTTGCCATTCAGGATGAGTTTTCTTTATTAATACAATTCTTTTTGTTTCATTATCTAAAGAGTCAAAATAAAATCCGACAACATATTTACTTCCCATATTTTTTAAATTTTGATTTGATTTCAATTTTTGTTAAATGTATTCTTGCTTGTACTGCACACATTCTAATATGTAATTTTTCAGCAATTTCAATATAAGAATACCCTTCAAGATATAATTTAAAACAATTTCGACGATTTTTATTTAATTTATTTTCAATATAAAAATACATTTCTTCTTTTAGATTTTTTAAATCTAAATTTTCTGGTTGAATAATTAGATTGGAATAAATTTTTTCTTGATATTGTTTTTTATATATAAAAGTTTTTTTATCTTTTCGATATTTATTAATATATAGATTTTTTTGAATTACACATAACCAATCCTTAATTGATTTATTATCCATATCTTTATATAAATGAGATTTTGTTATTCCCATTATTAAAGTATCTTGAACTAAATCTTCAGCATCTTCTTTATTTTTTGTAAATATTAAAGCATTTGAATATAATAAATCCGAGTATTTAATTAAATCCACATTTAATCCTCCAATTCTTTTGAATCTTCCAATATAATTAATTTTCTTTGGTCAGTACTTTTATTAAACCAAGTATTTATAGATTCAATATCATCTAAATCTTTCATACTAAATAAAATAAGTTTTTGATTTCTTAACATTTGTCTATAATCTTCGTTATCAAGACCTCCTAATCCCTTAGTATATGTGAGGTCCCAATCTTTATAATTGTGAGCAACTTTTTCATAAGATTCAAGAGAGTAAAAATATTCTTTAGGTTTTCCTTTTTTCGCTGCAATTATAATAGGACTTAATGCACGATATAAACGATTTGTTTTAACTAATTCTGAAAAATGTTTTGCAAAGAATGCAATTAATAATCCACAAATATGATGACCATCAAAGTCCATATCAGATGCAATAACAATTTTACTATATCTACAATTTTTTATGTTATTTTTTGCATCATCAAATAAAATTCCAAGAGTTGCTATTACTTCTCGAAGTTCTTGATTTTCAAGAATTTGATTCTTTTTAAGATTAAAAGTATTAGTAATTTTACCTCTCAAAAGATATGCGGATTGAGTTTCAATTTTTCTATGTTTACGAAAACCATTGGAAGCAGAATTTCCTTCAAATAACCAAAGTTCTGAATTGTTTTTATTAGTTCCAGAATTAATAATAAGTTTTTTAATTTTGGTTGTTTTTATAGTTGCATTTAATTTTCGAGTTTCTTTCTTTTGTTCTTCAGCATATTTAATTAAATAATAATCTTTTAATTGATTAAGTATTTCCGAATCTTTAAAAGAATTTAAAAATTCATGTGAAAAGTTTAAAGCATATTTATCAATTTTGTTATTAAGTTCTTCTTTTGTTTGAGAATTATATGAAGGATTAACTATTGAACAATTAATAAATACAGAAATTCTTTGTAAAATATCTTTTTCTGTAAGTAATTCCATATCCATATCAGCACATAATCCCAATATTTTATCAGTAATTTGTTTTTCAATTTTTTTAATATGTGAACCTTTAGAACAAACAGCACCATTAACAAATCCAAAATTAAATCCAACATTAGGTAAAATAATTATATCATCTTTTTTGGATTTAAATTCCATAATATGTTCAATTTGAGCAGGTTCTAAAAATAATTTTACATAATCTTTGAAAGAATCAAATACCCAAGTAGAATTTAATTTGCCATCAGCAATATCAGATTTGAAATTTATTTTTAAATGTGAGTTAGTTGCAGAAGCATCAATACAACGTTTTTGAATAATTCTAATAGTTGAAAGATTTAATTCTTCAAGGTCAAAACGTTCTAAATCAATTTGAAACTCAGTTCTTGTAAAATGTCTTGTATTATGAGTAATTGTATAAGGTTTAATTTCTTTCATATTATCAAACCATTCAATTTTAACATGATTTTTTCCATCACATGTTTCAACTGAAAAATCTTTTGAGAAAATATTAGTAAGTTTTGCACCTAAACCATTAGTTCCTACCTTATCTCGTTCTTTACTATCATCATAATTAGATGAAGTTCTTAAATGTCCAAAAATTAATTCAGGAATTAAAATTCCTGTTTGTTTATGTTTTGTAACAGTAATTCCACCATTATCTTCAATGATAATTTTACCATTTTTATAAATTTCAACAGTAATTTCATTAATTCTAAATAAAGCATCCTTATCACGATGTTCATCAACTGAATTTGATAACACCTCATCAACAAGTTTTAATAATCCAGCATTATATGCTTGATTTTTTAATAATGTTATTCTATTTGTTGACGGAACATATAATAAATAATCAACTATTTCTGAATTGATTGAACCTACCCAGGTCCCAGGTCTATCGAGCACATGGTCGATTTCTGATTTTACTTGATATTTTTCGTCAAGATTCGTATTAACATTTAATTCATCATTCATATTTACAATTATTATTTGATAATTATTTTTTATATTAATTATTATATCCTTTATATAGTTGAAAAATGAAAAGTTTTATTTTCCAAGAATATATAAAAGAAAAGGGTCAGAATAAATCTGACCCGTTTTCCCTTCTAAAGTAACAAATAAACATTTCCTATGACAAAAGAAAATTTTCTTTATAACCAATTTTCAGGAATCATTTTTGAAGCTCCTAAAGCTTTGGCTCTTTTAATAATATGTGCTTTCGCAGCTTTATGGTCTTTTCCTAAACCATAAGTATGTATTGCATTTGTTAAATCTTTTTTGTTAACAATTGGATAAGAACCATCTGGTAAAGCTTTTCCTTCAGAAGCAAGTTGTTGTCTTTTTTCTCTTGAAAATTCTCTTTCATTTAATTCATCACAACCCCCAATACCCATATTACTAAGATTATCAATTTTATTATATTTTAAAGCATTTACTTCACTTAAATCATACATTGTATTATCACTAATACTTGTATTATTTAAGTTAATATTTTGATTCAGATTATTTAAGGCTTTTTTTTTTTAAGTTACAATTAACATATACCCATTCATCAACTGTTTCAATTTCAACATCAACATTTGGGAAATTTTGTAAAATATAACTTTCAATATATTTAGCATTAACAATGTCTTCTTTACCAGGAGTTTCATCACCTACATTACCATGGTCTCTTGTTGAAAAATTTACAAAATCAGAACCATTATCATCAATTGTAAATCCATCTTTCAAATTACCAACAAATGCAATAATTTTTGTAATTGAATCAAAATCATCTTTCGCAATATTACCAATTTTAGAATTAAATTCAGCTCCAGTCATTTCACCATTAACAGCAGCTCCTAAATATTTAGATAAATAATCAGATTCTTTAGGAAATAAATCTTCTAATTCAGAATCATCTTTATTTAATTCATTATATTTTTGAATAGTTACAACTTTTTCAATATGTGGGAAATTTTGACCTTTTGGAGCTTTTACCCATGAAGATGCAGCTTGGTCAGCAATTTCTCTTGCTTCTTCTTTAGTATCTTTGAATCCAACTAAATCCCATTTAACTTCACCATCAGGTTCTTGCCAAATAGAAATAGCTGCGAAATTATTTAAAGTTCTTTCAGGGTCATAATTTTCATCATTAGCATGATTAATTATAAAAGTTAACCATTGAGAAACTTCACCAACAAAATTATTCCAGAAAGATTCTAATCCAAATGGATAATCTTTAAAGAATAAATCAACTAATCTTGAGTTATCTTCAACATTTTTAATAAAATATTCTTTTAAATTTGTCCACCAAGCATATAATCCTTCAGCAATTAATTTTAAATTATCAACTAAATCATCAGTATTAATATGTTGTGTTGGACCAAGGTCTGTTTTTCCAACTAAACTTCTAACCCAATTATGAATTTTAATATCATCGAAACTTTCAGCAAACGGATAATTAAAACATAATAAATCATTTGTAGGATTATCATTATTATCCATCCAAAAATCATTTAATTGTTCCCAGTAAAATACTAAAGTATTTAAAATTTCTGAGAATTTATCAAATTCAGGAAATGCTTGAGTATCACCAAAATTATCTTTTCCGATACCAGTAATAGAACTTTGAATATCAAAACCTATTTCATAAACTTTATCGCCACAAATATCAAAACAATTTTCCATTTGGTCATTCATGAAATTAATTCCAATTTCATCAAAAAAGATTTTTACACCATTAACATCAGTTATTTCACCATTAGTTAAATAATCAGCAAAATCATCATCTGGATGTAAATTGATTAATAGTGTTTGCATTAAAAATTTGAAATAATCTTCAACAGATTGTGTTGAACGAATAGGAAGCATTTCCATTAAACTATGATATTTTACCAAAATATCAATTTCTTGAAAATCATCTATTTTTTCAACATTTTCCTTATGTAATTGAATAAAACGTGGGGAAGTTTCAATGTTTTTTAATAATTTAATTTCATAAGCTCCACGTACACCATACATATTATAATAATAACATGATTGTTTTAAATCTGATAAAATGAAAAATTTTAATACTTCTGGCATTTTTAACATTGTTGTTAAAAGTTCTTTCGCAAAAACATCAAAACTTTTATTATCAGGTAGTTCAACTAATTTACTTCGAAATTTAGTTTCACTATAAACGATTGATAATTTGAGTACCATATATTTTTTATTTGATTTTTTTATTACAAATTTTTTTATCCATTTATATATTTATAAATGGGTATTCGTTTTATTTATTAATCATTTTCAAGATAATACAAATCGAAATCTCTATGGATTTTATCTCTTATTTGATTTACAAAAATTTTTGCTTCATCTTCATTATCAAATTTTTTCTTTAACATTAATTGTCTAAATGGTGCCGGGTCTTCTTCAGTTCTTTCTTTTTTAACCATTAAATTAATAGCATATTTATTTTCATATTCTTCAGGATATAATTTATAAGCATTACTTATAAGTTGAAAAATGCTTCCACATTTCCATTGTTTAAAAAATATTTGAACTTCAGCTTTATAAACCCATTTAAATCTACCAGTTAATTTTTCTTTTTTAAACTTAAATGGAATACTTTTGTTTTCAATTTCTTTTGGTTTAGTACCATATTCAGCAACATTAAGTATTTTAGTATTTGAAGTATTCAATACCACATAAATATTATATGTTCCATCACCATAATATTGACTATCACAATTTAAAAGTTGAATTGAATCATAACCTTCAGAATTTAACATTTGTTTTAATTTTTTAACTCCTCCAGCCTTTTCAATTAATTTGAAGTATTCTTGAACAGAATCATCATAATTATTTTTTGAATTTGATAATATTACAGATTTGTTTACAATTATTTCTGTTTCGTAAACATAACCAACTTTACCTGTTGGAGTATATTTTTCTTCAGTTAAATCATAAATTTTGACCCCTGCAAACCATTCAGCCATTGTTTTATTATCAGTAAAAAAGATACCTAAACCATTATCAAATGATTCAGTACCATAAATAAAATTTGATTCATTTGAATTAAGTTTAAACGAATCAAATTTTGTTTTACTCCCATGATATACTTTTAAAGTGTCCATAATTTTATTTTAAAATAAATAAAAATCCATCATCGCCATCATCTGATTCTTTTATTAAAGTACCTGAATTTGAATTAATTGTTCTAACATGATATTCTGATTTATTTTTCATATAAATTTCTTTACAATCATCCCAATCAGAAGCTGGCATTTGATAACGCGCTGCAGTCCAAGGGTATCTTGCAACCCATAATAATTCAGTACTATTATCAATACTATATTTTTTACACCATCTTAATACTTGCCAAAGTACATAATTTTTTCTATCATGTACTTCAATTGCAATAAATTCATCAATAGTTATTGGTGATGTAGTTGTATAATAATTACTCATATTAATAATTTTTCATTAGATAATCAGTTAATCCTTCTTTGAAAGCTTTTTCAGTATTTTCAAGATAATCAGGATATTTTTTTAAATTTACTCTTATATTTCTTTTACCTTCTGAATTAAATTCTAAAACAATTTTATTATCAATAATATTTAAATCAAATTCTTTATGATTAAATCTGACACCATATTTTTTGAAATAAGATTGTAAGAAAATTCCACATCCAACTGATAATTTAGGAATATCTCCAGATTTTAATTTAAAAAAATCTGCTTTAATATTTGAATTAATATAATCTGGTGCTTTCATAATTTTTATTCATGAAAAGTTGGAGGCATTTCAGGTAATTCACACCAAGCTTGAAAATATCCTGGAATTGTATTATCTGAAATTATTTTTCCATCAAAAACATCAACATTATTCATTGAATCAGGTAAAATTTTACTTCCATACCATTGTTTATTAAGACTTTTATAATATGCTTGTATTGGAATTTCATCATATTTAACTGCAAGTAAAACTTCTCTTGAATTATTTGGAGGAGGTTCACCTTTACATAACCAATGCCATTTAGTTTTTGTTTCAGACATAATAATTATTTTTTATTTCCAATACTTTTTGGTCCTGATGTTACAGTTTCAATAGTTTTTGTTTTAACATCTTCAACAACATCTGGTTGAACAACAGTTTTTTCAATAGGAACTGGTGGCATTTCTGGCAATTCTCTCCAAGCATAAACACTTGATTGGTCTTCCAATTCATTATTGTTATTAACATTTCTGCTAACACACCATTTTTTTCTTGCAGACATAAATCCTTGAACAGGAGTTTTGTGACCTTTAATAGCAATTATTAATTCGCGAGTTGTGTCCGGTAATTCCGGAACAAATTTCCAAAGTAAATCCATTATATTATTTTTAATTATTTGTTATTAACATTCAAACATAAATATACTTTCTATTTCTTTAGGTAAACATTCTTCATGATTTCTTAAATGAAACCCATTATATCTATATATTGCATCATTTTTTCTTTGTTCTTCTTCTTTTTTTCTTTTTATTTCTTGGTCTTCATCATTACATAATAATCTTAATTCAGCTTTACAAGCATTTAAAAATGAAATTGTAAAAATATTATTAGTACGAATAAAATGACTTATCGAAACATCAGCCATAACTAAGTCATCATTACCATATTGTGCTGCGTAAGTTCCACTCTTTTGTTTACCGAAATTCAAATATTCTTCAACACTTAAATAATGAGTTTCAATTAAAGTATCTTTTTCTATAAGTCCTGAAAATGATTTTACACCCAATTTTTTATTATGAGGATTCCATCTTATACCACGTTCAAATCCATTTTTTGCTTCGCGATGAAATTGTGCAAATACTGTATTATCAAAATTAAAATATTCAGAATTATTTATTCTTAAACTATCAACTTGTGCAAAATATTCACCACCATAAGTATTATTTTCAACAATTAATTGTATTTTTCTTGCATCAAAATGTTTTACTAAATTCAAATTCATTTCAGCAAAATCTTCAACAGCAATATCATTATTTTTAAATATACCAATTGATTTGAATTTTAATTTTTGTTCAGGAATATCCCATTCAATTTTTTTAATTTTAATTACGGTATTATCTTGACCTAAACCTTCACCTAAATCAATACCTAATAAAAACCAATCATTTTTTAAATCATATTTTACAATATTTTGTGATATAAAATCTATTTGAAATTGATTTCCAATTGGATGATTATCCATTGACCAATTTTTTTCATTATCATTTTGTAATCCTCTTAATTTGATTTGAACTTTTGAATTAAATATACTTTTTAATTGAGTATCAAATGAACATTCAAATCCCATTTCCCAACCTTCAATACCAATATTAGCAATTGTATCAATTTTAAATTGTTCATCTCTACCAGGAGTATCATACCAATAAATTCTATAAGGTATAAATTTATTTGCTTTTGATTCAGCACCAACCCATAAACTATGGAATTTATTTCTACCATTAGGAGTTGAAGTTATAATACATTTAGAATTTGGATTTTTTGATAATGATGGATAAATATTATTCCAAAATTTATCAACTAAAGATTGTTTTATATATGCAAATTCATCAATATAAAGAAAATCTAATGCAAATCCTTGAACAACAGATTCCGCAGCAATACCAATAGTTAATCTACAACCATTATCTAAAGTAAATCCTTTTTTATTGAAAGAAATAAATCCAGGTTGCATAAAGAAAGGTAAACCTGCAAAAGCTTCTTTAATTTTTGCTAAAATTTCATTAACAACTTTATCTGATTGTGCAATGACAACCATATCTTTATCAATATTCCAGATAGCATAATGTAATATTTCCAAAACAGTAGTAGTAGTTTTACCAGACTGTCTTGGAAACATCACAATATTCCATCTATTATCAGTATAACGTTTTAATAAATTTCTTTGATAATTATATAAATCAATATTTTGCCAACCTTGGTCTCCATCTTTTAATTTACCAAAATTATCACAAAAAAATTCTTTATCTTTTGCACAAATGTGCATGATTTTCATTTCTTCATCAGAATACTTAAAAGGTAAATTATGTTTACGAAGATTGAAACCTTTAACTGACTTTAAAAATGGGTTATCCTTAAGTTTGTATCCCTCAGCAAGTCCGTTCAAAGCTAACTCAACAGACTCAGAAGACCATAAACCTGAATTTGTTTCCGGGTCTATAATTCTTGGGTCAAAAACTTGTCTTAACTTAATTGTTGGATTAAGTTTTTTAGAAGCTTCGTTTATTTCTTGTTGAGTTTGAGTTTGCATTTTTTTATTATTTATTCCAAGGACCAAAATCAAACATATCAGTACCTGAACCATTATGATTTTCAACATCTTTTACTTTAATTTCAACTTGTTTTGTAAAAGGTTTTAAATATTCAAGTTCATTTTTTATTCCTTCACGTTGTAATTGAAGAAACATAAATTCCATTTGTGAATCTATAAACCCAAATTGTTCAGTTTTAATATTACTTATTTCTCTATTATCAAATAATAATTCATCAAAATCAAAAAATTCATCATCATATCTTGCATATAATTCAAATTTTTTATCATCAATTTCAAATTCTCTAAAAAATGAAATAAAAAAACTATTGATAGATTTTTTATCAATACATGGAAAATATGATATTATTCCATATCTATCTTTTTTAGTTGAAAAAGAAGTTAATTCATCATCAGGAGTTATATAATTATTAAAACTTTCAGTTTGTTGAAATACTTTTGGAAGATATTGAAATAAATATTTGTTTGATAATTTAACAAGTTTTTTCTTCCAATCAGAATTTTTAATATTATTATCTAACCAATAATTAGTTATTCCATCGGTAATCAATAAATTAATTATACTTCTTGCATTATCATATTCAAATAAATTTTCTAAAAAGTTTTGAATTTCTTCAAATGTTTTGTCTGTTTTTTTATACAGAAAAGTATTTTCTGTATCATTCATTTTACTTATAATACGAATTTCCATGTTATTTAATTAGTTTTATATATTCAATCTTATTTACACTAAAATGTGGATTATTTGATTTTACAAATACTGTAACACCTATTGGTCTTTTCCAGAATATCCAAACTCGTTTATAATCAATTTGAAATGGCATCAATAAACTATCAGTTAATCCTATATTTAAACTATCAGCTCTAAGATTTTTACCATAATTATAAATAGTTAATTTTTCTTTCATACTGAGCCATTTATCTGTAAATGTATTAATAAATGTTGTATCAGTAATTTTTGTAATTTTTGATGAGTCATTAAAATAATTATAATTATAATTAACTGTTGCAATTCCATCTAAATCATTAATTTTTAATTTCATATCTTCAATATCTGAAACTAATTTTTGATTGAATTGTGATAATTCATCTACTTTTAATGTGACACCTTTAGAGAAAAATTCTAATTGACCAGATTTTGTTCGCATAGAATCTACTAAAAATTGAGAATTTTGAAAATTATTTGAAACTCGTTCATTATCAAGTTTTAATTTTTTATTTTCTTTATATAAATATCCAACACCAAGTACCAAAAGAATACTTATAACTATTGCAATAATTTTTATTATTGAAAGAATTTTACTTAAGTTCATGATTACTTTATTTTAAATTATTAAATTATTTTTGTGTATATATGAAACCAACAAAAGGCGGAGATTTCGATATTTATTATCGAAATCAACCGCCATCACCAATATAAATTATGAATAATGAAATACATTTATATTTATTTTTTAGTCTTTTTAGGTTTTATTTTTGAAGTTTGGGCAATTTCACCAATTAATTGTTTACCTAAAAATTGTACTTTTTTTGAAAATTTGAAATATTCATAAGATTTTGAATCCATCATTAAAATACTACAAATTTTTGATTTAGTTTCTGTATCAAATTCAATACCTTCTTTAGTAATTTTTAATTTTGTTTCCTTTTCAGGTTTTAAATTTTTGAAATAAATAAATTGAGGTATTCTTGATTTAGAAAATCCATTAACAAATTTCGCAGATTGTAAAGCTTTTAATAATGCAGGACTTTCAGCAGCTTTCCAATTAAATCCTTTTAAGTTAAGAATTAAATTAGATAAATTTGGGAATCCTTTAGCAATATTATTTAATAACATATATCCAAATTGTTTTACTTCAAAATTTGAATATTCATCAAAAGCTTTTTTATCAGTAAAAAATCTTTCTTGAAAATTATTAAAAGCTGTATAATTTGGAGTTTTATTAATCATTAAGTAACCAAGTTAAACATGATTTAACACTATCTAAATCAAATGGTACAATTGATTCAGTAAAGAAAGTTAATTGTTCTTCTTCAGGATTTATAATCATGATTGTTGGAACCAAAAAATTTCTTTCTAAATTATCAATTGTATCATATTCTTCTTCAATAATATTTGGTGTAAATAATTCAGCTCTAACTAATGGAGCATCAATATAGAAGAAATCAATATTTAAACTTGGAATATTAATCATTGATTCATCAAAATATTGATTTATTAAATCAATTAAATATGTTTCATTAAAATTTTGATTATCAAAAATTAATAAAGATTTTTTTGTTGTTATAATTTTTGGAGAATTATCTTCATCTAAATTAGTTACATCAAAAAGATTTTTGAAATCTTCAAATTTTTCTATACGTTTAAATCCGTATTTTTGCATCAATTGTTCAATAGTTGTTACAACTTCGTCATTCATATTTATTATTATTTAAAAATTATTATTAATTATATCCTAATTTATTGTTTTTAATTAGCTGAACATGTTATTTTATATTGTCTGTTTAAATTTTGAATCTGCATTGAAACTATTTCAAATTCCATTTTAGAATCAATATAAAAATATTTTGGTGTTTGTTTTTCATCAAGTATTTCTGATATATGATTTTTTAATACAACCTCAATAAGTTGTTCATAAGTTATTGAATCAGGTTTTCTTAAAAATATAACATTTTGAACAGAAAAAAATTCTAATTTTATATTATTAGTATCTTTATCAATACATTTAGGTAAATGAGTTTTCCAATCTTCAATATTCCTTAACCAAAATATTTCCGTATCAAGAATTTTTTTAAAATTATCAATAAATTGATAAATAAGAGTTTCCCAATTATCATTCATATTATTTTAATATTTCATTCATATCAGGTAAAGAATTTTCAAATACTTCAATAGCTGAATCTTTCATATTAACATTGAATTTTTTAAGTTTTGAAAAATCTACATCACCTTCAAGAATGCGTTCTTCATTCTTTAACCAATGAATATCAAAAGCATCCAAATATTTTTCAGGAATATTACTTCTACTTAAAACAATCATTCTTAAATTATGTTTCAAATGTTTACCAATCAAATCTATTTTAATATCTTTTTGTTTTGTTATTGATTGTAATGCTAATAATAGATTGATTAAGGCTTCTTTGTCAGATAATATTTTTTGACAATTTTCTTCAGTTAAATAATAACCATGAACTTTTAAAGCTTTTTCCAAATGAGCTTCAGTAATTTTAAAATCTTTAGTACCTGTTGTTGATTTCCAACTCATTAATGAGAAAATATTATCTTTTTTATCTCCACAAATAGATTTTTCTAAAGCTACTAAAAATGGAGTTGCAATATTAATTCCTTTATGAAGAGTTCTTTCAATTTTAAAATTATCATTAGTATTTCCAATTGCAATAGAAAATAATTTTTTATAATCAAGATTATCAGTATTATTGGATAAAAATGGATTAGCATTTTTATTTTCAAATATTTGACCATATTTTTTTAAAGATATTACAAATTCTCCATTTGGAACATCTTTACTACGAATATTCCTAAATAACATACAATTATCTTTAACTACTTGGTTTAAATCTCCATCAGTACAAAATACTAATAATTCAACATTTTTATTACCAGCAAGTTTGTTACTTAATAACATAATTTCATCATCACCTTCCAAACCTTCAATATCAAAGACAACAAGTTTATCTTTTATACTTTGAACAAAATTATTATATAAAAAATAAAAATTATCATAATTTATTGTTGATTTTTCTTTAACTTCTTTACGTTGTTCTTTATATTCAATTAATTTATCAGATTCTTCTGCAATATAATATGGACGATGGGCAGGAATTTCTTTTCTCCAAGATTTATTATCAGTACAGAAAATAACATTATCAATTAAATGTTTTGAATCATTATTAAATGTTGTATATAAATTAATTAATGAAGCATTTAATGCTGAAGTAAAATTGTTTTTTTCAATATTTGATTCAAGATTATTAACTGAGTCTTTCATATTTAATTGCCCCAAAACTCTCATAGCAAAATAATTGCCATCAATAACTAAAATTCTTTTCATATTATTTAAAATTATTTTTAATATTCAAAAATATTATAATTAATAAATTCGTAGATATTTTCTAAAACTCCATTAGTACCTAAACAATAAACATTTGGATTATTTTGTGTTATATTAATCCAATTTTGTATTTCTTGAACATAATTAATATCATTATCATTAAAAATTAATAAAAATTTATTATTTGGATAATTTTTTATCATTTCTAATAATTCTCCATTTTCAAATAAATTTGATTCTGTGAAATGCCCAAGATGTCTATGTTCATTTGGTCGACGTCTTAAATAAATACCAATATAACCAGCTTTTAAAAATATTTCAGATTCAATTTTACTTCGAACATCACAAATAATTTTATGTTTTGTTTTAGAATTTTTAAACATATCAAAATCAACTGCATTTCCATCAATTAATTGATGTATTCTATTAATTGTTCCAGATAATGAATTTGTTTCATCACCTAAATAATTACCAGTAGTATGATGCAATTCTCTTAATTCAGGATTATTACGTTTTTCTTCATCAAGTTTATCAAAAGGTATATTTCTTTTTTCACAAATAATATGTTTTATTGTACCAGCAATACGTAATTTAATAAAATCATGTTCATCACGTAAATAATTTGAAATGGAATCTTTGCCAGAACCTGATAAACCACAAACAAATATATTATATTTTTTATTTTTTGTCATGTTAACTTAAATTTATTTGATTTTTAGAAAAATTTATTATATCATCGAAAACATCTTGAATAACAATTTCAGTGTTTTTTGTATTATCATCATCTTTTTTAATAAGTGTTAAAAGTCTTTCAACATCCATTAAATAATTTTCTTCTTGAACAACTAATCTCCATTCATTATTTGTAATATCATCTCTTTCAGGATTTATATAAATTAAATAAAATCCATGATTAATTGCAGTATTTTCATTGATAGGATTATGTTCACTAACTTTTTGAATTAATAATGAAGGTCTTTCAAGAATTACTATCGAATTTTTAAATTGTTTTACAATTTCAAGATTATTATATGCAACTTTTGGATGCCAAAGCACAATATCTAATGAATGATTTATATCAACCAAAGTATTTTCAAATATATGTTTTGGATTATAAATAATATGATAATTAATATTATTATATTTGATTTTTTCTTTGATAAATTTTATGATATTTTTTTGTTGTTCAGAATCTTCTTTTGACAACATTATAAAAATCATATTTTATGTTATTTGATAAGTATTAAAAGAATTTGAATTTATAAATTTTAATTGATTTTCAGATAATAAATTAGAATCAATTGGGCATAATTCATTTAATTCCAAATATTTTTTATAAATTATTTCATTAATTTTAGGTAATTCATCCAAAGTTGTTTCACATTCAATTGATTTATGATTATCAATATCATTTATTATAATTCTTATTTTAACTGATAATACTTGAGTTTTACATAATACATTAATTTTATTAACTTTATTTAATTCTTGTAATTGTTTTGCTATCATTACATCAATACCATTAAGATTTATTGATTCCATGATATTATTTAAATTTTCTATTGTTGATTCAGCAGAAATTGAATTATTTTTATCATCACTTAAAATTATTTGTATTTTTCTCATAATTAAATTTTGATTAAAGTATTAAAAATATAATGTAAATGATTTTTTTCATCAAAATGAGTTTCTGATTCAATTGTTTTCCATTCAGTTTTATTTAATTTAGGAAAATATGTATCACCATCAATTTTTTTATCAATATAAGTTAAATATATTTTAGATGTAAACTGTAAAAATTCTTCATAAATTTGTTCTCCACCAATTATAAAAATTTCTTCATTTTCATGATTATTACAATAATCAAGAATTTCTTGAACTGAATCACTTTTAATTGCTTCAGCACCTTCAACAAAATCAGGATTTTTTGTTAAAACAATATTTTTTCTATTAGGTAATGGTTTTATTGGTAAACTTTCCCAAGTTTTTCTACCCATTATAATTGTATGGTCAGTTGTAAGTTTTTTGAATCTTTTTAAATCATCGCTAATATACCATGGAATTTTTCCATTTTTACCAATAACATTATTTTCTGAAAATGCTACTATAATTGAAATGTTATTAATCATATTTTTTTATTTGTTGACCTAACAGGATTCGAACCTGGACAAACAGCTCCAAAAGCTGTCGTGCTACCGTTACACCATAGGTCAATTGATTATCGGAATATACTTCTTAATTCAACAATACAAGCTAATAAAGTTCCAAATTTACCAATAGATGATACAAAATTTGTTGAATATTTATCAACAATTATCGCAGCTTCTAAAGTTTTATTATACAATTCTTTTGAATTTAAATATTCAAAAAATGGTTCACCTAATGATAAAAGAGATTCTCGTTCCTTACCTTTAAATTTTGTCATTTCTTCATAAAATTCTTTACCATTTAATGATAAATTTTCTATAATAGAATATAATTCGATATTTTGTTTGCCTGAATCAACTAATTTTTTTATATTTTCAAAAGTAACATCTTCATTTGAATCTTTAATTTCTTGTAAATGAACTAATACATGACGAAAATCAGGAAAATTTACTCTAAATAAAGTATTCATTCCTTTTTTATCAAAGTTTATATTTTCTGATTTACAAACATTTAAACAAAATTGTATGAAATTTTTCTTTTGTTCTTCTAATTCAGTTCCAATAAAATCATAATCAAGATTTGTGCATCTTGACCTAATTGCTTCGTTTACTTTTTCAATTTCATTTGTAATAAAAATATAATTAACATTCATACATTTATCCAAAACTATTTTGAAAGCGTCTTGTAATTTATCTTGAATATTTTCACATTCATCTATAATAACTGTTTTTGATTTATTTAAAACAGAAAATCCAGAAGAAAATGGAACAACAGTATTTCTAAATGTATCAATTTTAAAATCATTTGAACCTGATAAATATTTAACATCATGACCAACAGTCATTAATCTTGAAGTTGTTGTTTTGCCAGTTCCAGGACTTGAATATAATAATATTCTAAAACCAGTTTTAGTCATTGTTTTTAATAAAACTGTTTTAATTCTGACAGGTAAAATTAATTCATCAAAATTTTTAGGAAAATATTTTTCTAAAAGTAATATGTTTTCATCCATATAATTATATCATTTATTATTATATCCATTTTATTTAAAATAATTTAGATGATTTATTATTCAAATTAATCTGTAGTAACATTAAGAGTATTCATCATTAATTTGCATTTATTTTCAAATTGTTTTAAAAATAAATTTTGATTTTTATCAAAAATCGTTGCAATATCAGTATCAAGTGTTTGCATTATTTGATTTTTTATTTCATTAATATCAAATTCTTGAGTATTTGGATGTTCAGTGAAAAAATCAACAATTTTTTGATTTATTATACTATTAATTTTTTCAACATCAAAATCTTTTATCTGAATTTCTTGTTCTCCTTCCATTTCAATCATCCATTCTTTGGCTCTAATTGTTCTTGCATATAATTTAATTGTTATAGGAATTAAACATGAAACTAATAAACCAAAAATAAAATCAAATATTTTTATATCAGCAACATCAATTATTAAATGTCGAGAATAATAATAAATATTAATTACTATTTCTACAAACATAAATAAATTTACAGCAACATTAATTCTACGAGATTCTTTTGTTTTTTCATTATCGGCAATAGCAACAAAAAATAATAATGAAGAACTTATAAATGCTGAAACAATTATTGCTTGAACAACTTTCCAATTTCCAGATAATGAAGATACGCTTTCAGTTAAAAAATATGTATGTGCAAGTTGTGCTAAGGTTCCTAAAATACAATATATAAATGCAAATTCTCTTGAAGCAAATATCGTTACACTAAAACGAATAATTTTTTTAAATCTACTGATAATTTTCCTCATAAAATTTTTTGATTAAAAAAATAGGGGATTGCTCCCCTATTTTCGGAATTATATTAAAGTGTTTAATGGAAGTTTATTTTTTGTGTTTTGAATGTGTTTTATGTTCTTCAGGAATTAATGGAATTGTTGGTACTTCAGCATTTTCTTCTTTAGATTCTTCTTTATTATCGATATTTTCAAATTCCTTAAACCATTCATAAAAAGCATGAATAATTGAAAAATCAATAAAAGTTTTATCAAGTTTATCAGATTCTTCAAAAACTTTTTCAATTTCAGTATTTTCTTTTAAAAATCTGTATAATGCAACATAATTCATTGCATCTGAACCTTTTAAATCACAACTTTCAATTAAACCAACAATTTGTTGTAATTGTTTATAAGTTTTAATTTGATTTTCAACCATTTGAGAAACCAAATATTGCTTTTGATTATCATCAACAAGAATTAAACCGGATATTGTTAAATTTATATATCCAACAACTTTAGTTAAAATTTCTGATGGAATTTCTTTACATGTTAATTCAACAATTCCTTCATAAATATCTTTAGATGTATTGTAATTATTTTCTAAAGATTTCATTAAATCAATATATTTAACATTTGGATATAATTTACTAAATGTTACATTTTTTCTATCTTTGAATAATTTTCTTAAATATGTAAAAATGTGTTGCGAATAATCATCTCCATCATCAACTAATTTATCAATAGCTAATAAAATATCATCTATTGTTAATTCATTTTTCTTTGATAAATCCTTAAGGATTTCAGAAACAAATAAATCTGGATGATTATCCATTAAATCATTTATATCAACAGTTTCATCTTGAACATAATCAGATTTTTTGTTTTCAGCTTCTTCAGTTTCTTTTTTCTTAAGATTATCAGTAACTAAATTAATATCTTCCCAATTTAATAATGTAGATTCAATTAAAATTGTTTCAATAATTGAAGTTAAACCATAATTTTTTAATATTTTTGCATTTGATTCAACAATAGATAAAATACTATCTAAATAAATTACAGCAAATTTTTGTTCATCAAAATATTTTTTAGATTTTTCCATTATCGCTGCGTATAATGGATTACCATAAATTTTTATTAACTTTTTAATTAAATTTCCAGGAATTTTACATTGTTTTTGTAATAAGGAATTGATTTTTAAATAATCATGATAAGTAAGTTTTTGATTACTTTTAATTTCTTCTACCCCCATAGCCATTGAAACAGGATATATAGAATTATTCAAAATATTTAAAATATCAGCTCTTAATAAATTTACATTTAATGTAATATTATCAGGATTAACTCGTTTATTGATAAGTTCTTTTAATGAATCTTTTGCTTCAAGAATATGTTTTTCTTGAATTATGCTCATACAAGATGAAAATAATTTTATTTCATCATCACTTAAATTTATTTCATCAAAACGTTTTTTAACATTATTACAAATGTTAATATCCAAATATTTTGATGATGTAAAATCAATACCAACAAGATATGCTAAACCACCTAATAATACAAATGGCTCAGTATTTATATTATTATCATTTTGAATTGTAACTAATGCTTGTGTTAAGATACCTTGTAAAGTATGTTTTTCTTTTAATTTAGTGATATTGTTTTTTATTCCAGAATGGAAAAAATTTTGTTGGTCAGAATACATTTTTTCTAACTGTTCCTGACTTAATTGTGATTGATTGTTTTTATTATTCATTATTATATAAATTATTATTATTGATTATATCCATTTATAAATGAAAATATTGATTGAAAAATGTTCCGAATTTTAATATTAAAATAAATATAGATAATAAAATTAATATCCAATAAATTAATATTTTTAAGCTTCGAATTAAATAAAAATATCTACAGAACTGAATATAAACAGTATATAATTTGTTATTATAATAATTACCATTTTTTGATGTTATTAGTTCTTTGGTTAAAACTTGTAAAGTTATATAATTTTCAATATCAATTAAACAATTTTTATCAATTAACATTGTTAATTTTTTTACAAATTCTTCTTTTATTAATACTCGAGCTTCATCAATTTTCATTGAATCATAATATTCGTTTGTATCAATTAAATCTTTTTTAACAAATCTACCATATTTGATTCCAAATTCATTATTATCAATAAAATTAAAAATTTCATCATTTGTTATAATTTCAGGAATTATTATTTTTTCCCAAAAATATTTATAAACAATATATTCTAAAATAAAAAATATTGGAATAAATAATTTATAAATTATTCTTTTAAATTTAGTTGATTCAGTATTTTCTAAGAAACCAAATAATTTTGTCATTAAATTAAAAAACATATTTAAAATTTTTATTATGGATTATTATTGTTAAATGTAATACCAATATCTTCAGGTTTTATCAATAAATCATATTTTACAGATTCAAATCCAGATTCTGATAATAATTTAATACTTTCAATTCTTGGAACTAATAATTGAAGTTGTAATTCAAATGATGTTTTAATACTAACTCCTCTTGTACCAGAACCAACATCCATTGTTGGTTTTTCAATACTTGGAACTGTTATAACATACGCGGCTTCAAAAGTATTACCAAGAAATTCATAAGTATAAATATTTGGTTTAGCAATAATTGTTGACATTATTTCAAAATTTTCAAAAGCTTTTATTAAATTTGGAGAAACAAAATCAGTTGTTAATGGAAGTGTTATTGCAAGTCTTCGAGCTGTACATGTATAAGGTAGTTCTTCAAAATAATAAATTATTTTATTATATGGATTTGTATTTTGGTCACTTTGATATTGAATATCATCAAGAGTTATTATAAATCTTGGAACTTTTTGATATATTTCTTTATTTGTATTTTCTGTAAATTTTTTATCCAAAATATATGAAAAATCACCTGTTTGCAATATGAAAACAGGTAATTCTTCATTAACTTCCCTAAGTTTTAATTCAATATTTCCAACAAATCCTAATAATCCTGTTTGAATTTGTTCAAAACTATATTTTACAGATGAATTAATCATTTTTATTTTTTATTAAATCAAATAAAGTAAATACATTTTTATTTGTTGTTGGATTTTTATTTTCTTCTTTTAAATAAATTGTTTTCCCACAAAGTTTCTTAGCATTATTTTTTATTAATGTTTGAAGTTTTTCATGTAAAACTAAATAAGTTTTATTATAATTTAAATCAAAATAATCACAAAATCCAATAAAAATTATTCCAACTTTTTTATTTTTATGTTTTGTATTGCAAAATTGTATAAATTTTACAAGATTATTATTAATCAACATACTATTATTTTGAAGAATATTTGTCTCAATCATTAAAAATTCTTTATCGAAGCATTCTGACATAGCAGTTTCAACAAGTTGAGATTCGTTTTTAACATCAAATAATGATTCATCATTTATTGTTAACTGTGAATATACATTTTGTAAAAAATTTTGTGATAACGGAGAATTTTCTTCAGTATTATTTTCAGGCATTTGTAGTTTTTATAAAAGTTTGTTTAGTTATTGTTTTGATTTTCGAATCATTTCAATTAAACCATCTTGAACAAATTGTTTGTAATTTGATTTATCAAAACTTGATACATTTTGAACAAAATATTCATATCCTTCAGTATAATCTTCAACAGCTCTTGAAATATTAATTTGTTCTTCAATAATATTATTTAAATTTATTGAAGTTAATACTTTTGTGTTTATAAATAATGGAATTAACCAATAAAATTCCATTGGATGAGTTGGTTCAATTTTTGTAACTCTTGAAAATTTCATTGAAGAAGCTTTATACATAATAGTATAATTACTTGAATTAACAAGAATTTCATAAAATATTTTAGCTAATTTTTTATATATTGGAGTATCAATAAGATTTTTTTGATTAGCTAAAATTGCAAATTTAACAGATTCTGCATTATAAACATTTTTAATTATATCAGCAGGATATTTTTTGGTTGCTAAAGTTGTTGCACATTGTAATAAGTAATTACAAACTTTACTTGGAGAAACATTTGAAATTAATGAAGTATTATTTTCCAAAAATTCATCTAATGAAAAATCTTTTTCAATTTCTTTTGAAACTGCAGGAAGGTCAAAAACCTTTTCAAAAATTGATTTTTTAAAATTTTGAGTATCCATATTTCGATATTTTTTTAATATTATTTAATAAATTTATATATTCACAATTAATTTAAAAATTTTTTTCAAGTTAATAAATCAAATTTTAACAATTGATATTTTTGTTGGGAAATTTTGTTCAGTATAAATCCTATTTCTTTCAACAGCATGGTTTTTAAATGCACAACCTTTTAAATTATCTTGAAAATCAAAAATCATACATAAAGTTTTATTTAAAAATTTTCGCATTCCTCTTCCTAAACTTTGTCTTATTCTTATTTCAGATTTTCCTCCATCAGGGAAAAACATTAATTTAATATTATTAATTGAAACTCCTGTACTCATTGTACCATAAGTACCAATAATTACATAATTTTCAGTTTCTTTCATGTTTTCAATAATATCATCTCTATCAGGTGTTTTGCCATGAATTATTCCAAATTCTCTATTTTGACAAAAATTTGTTAAATAATCATATAATATTCCGCAATATTCTACTGTATCAACAAGAATTAAAGCATTTCCAGGAATACCATTTAAAAGTTTACCTAATATTTTTGTTCGAGTTTCTAACCTATGAAAAAATTCTTTTTCAAGTTGATATTTTTCTTTTCCAATAATTCCATTTTCTTTTAAATTTACAGAATAATCTTTAAGTTCTTCATATTCAATTTTTATTTTATGTATTACAATTGGAGTTGCAACTCCATCTTCTATTAATTCCCATGCTTGTTTAACATATATTAATGGACCAAACATAGAAACTATATGAAGATAATCAAGAGTTTTATATTTTGGATAAGTTCCAGTCATTGCAAAGAAATATTCAGCATCTAATGTTTTATTATAAATTTCATTTTTTATTGAATATGCTTTTGCTCCTTGAGCTTCATCACAAATAACTACATGAAAATCATTAAAATATTCTTTGTCATAATTACTTAATGATTGATAAGTTCCACAAACAATATCAGAATCTAAATAAGCTGTTGCTCCTGAAAATATTGTTTCAACAATTAATTTTTTATCAATAAATTTTTCATATTCTTTAAAATTTTTTTGTAATTGTTTACACAATAATTTTGAAGGAACTATAACTAATATTTTTTTATTTTTTGGAATTATTTTTTCATGTAAATATTTACAATATAAATAAGTTATAAAAGTTTTTCCTCCAGCAGTTCCAACTTCAATTCTTGCAATTTTATTTTGAATAGATAAAAAAGCACAATCTTGTTGAAATTTATATTCATCAGCATCTATAATTATTTCTTCAGGAAATTTATATTGATTAATAAATTCATCAAAGTCATCACGAGAAAATTCATTATTATATAATAATTCTTCATTTTCAAGATGAATTGGAAAAGTTGCTATTTTTTCTAATTGAGTTTTAACATCTTGCCAAAATTGTACTGGAAAAAATATATCATTAAATAAATAACTATAAGAAATATTTTTATTGAAACCTTGTACAAATGGTTTATATTCAGTTCTTGAACAAACATTTCTTACAATTTCTTGTAATTCAATATCTTCTTTTGTAATTATATCAGATATAGCAACAAAAATTTTATTATTTTTACCGTTAACAACTTGAAATCTCATAATTTTAATATTAAAAAAAAAGGTGAACTTGAAATTTTATTTACCAAGTTCACCCTTTAATTTTACTGCATATATTGAAATTATTCAGCTAAAATATCATCAACTTCTGATGATTCTTCAGTTTTTGATTCAACATTTTTTGATTTTTCTTCTTTTTTAGTTGTTTTCTTATCAATAGGTTTTTGTTCTTCTGTTTTATTTGCATTCATAACAGAACCAGCTAATTCATCCGGTACTGATTCAGCATAAATATCAGTTGTTTTTTCATCTTTTTTAGATGAATTTTCAGAAGTATCTTTTTTACCATATTGAGCAATTTCAGCTAAAGTTTTCTCCCTTATAACGGGAATAATTTCATCAACTTTTGCATTTACTGATTTGATGTAATCATTAACTTCTTTAGTATTACGTTTATCATCAACTTCTTTATATGAAAAATAAGTATAAATATCGTAATCTTCATGTGTTACTTGTTCAACAAATTTATTAAATGCTTCTAATGAAGATTCAACTATTGCACCATTTTCGATGTCTTTTTTGCTAAAATTATGAATTTTTTCATCATCCATTATTACCATAGCACCTCTTTTTTTCGGTGCCCAGTCAGAAGCTGAAAAATCACGTCCTTTTACACCATCATAATTTGCTTCGGTGCAAACTATTGACATTACAGAAGATTCAAAAATATCAAAAATATCTTCTTTTTCAAATCCTTGTTGAATTTGTTCTTTTGTTGGATTTAATTTTTTATTTATTAAATTTGCAACAGAAGCATTTGGTCCATAAGTTGAAAATGTAAACATTCTAACCATACCAATTTCTTCTTTTTCAGGAGATTGTATGATTTGAATTTTTGCACATGCTTGATTTGTTCTTGAAAGATATTTATCAATTTTTTTCTCAGCAACAGCATCACCATCTTTTTTCAAAGCATGCAATTCAAAAAATAATTCTAAAGCTTTACAAGTTTTAGCATTACCTGAAGAAACATAATGGAAAGTTTTGCCTTTGCGTTCAGGGTCTGGAAGATTTTTGTATAACGAACGATGTGTTAACGGGTCTCCTCCAGGATTAGGAAGAAATTTAATTAAATACGATGAACCAATTTTAGGTTCAAAGTAGTGTTTGGAGAAATCAATTCCTGATGATTGTTGTACGTCTTCAGCTTTTACAGCTATTACGGTTTCATCAGTTACAGTACTTTGTAAAAAAGCATTTTTTAAAGCATCATTAGCACTCATAAAATTTTTTTTTAAATGTTATTAAATTTTTTTATTAAAATATTTATATCTATAAATTTTATTTTTTATTGATTGATTTATTTTTCCAAAATAAAAAAGTATATACAATTTTATTATATATACTTTTTATTATTATTTATTGAGTAGTTTATATTATTTTATGTTTCAGATACCATATTAATATCGAAAAATAATTTAATTGCATTAAATGAACTATCACAAATATTAAAATCACCTTTTAATATTGGTAAATATTTATCATGTAATATTATAGATGAAGTTGGTTCGTATTTTAAACTATTTATTTTATTTTGTTCATCAATTTCATTAAATACAGAATATTCAAATTTAATATTATTGTTGGTCATAAAAGTTTCGAATATTGTATCAATATTAATTAAATGATTTTTATTATATAAAAATATTGAAAATGCTGAATATAAAATTTGTTGAATATCTTCTAAATATAAATTACAATTAATTGAACTATCAAATTTTAATTGAAAAGCATATTTACAAACTAATGAATCATATATATTATGACTTGACATTGAAAATTCAAATTCTTCAATTTGTGCATTTAAATTATCTTTTTCAATACTTGTTAAAAAATATAATTGATTATCAACAATTTTTTGATATTGAAAAACTAAATCTTTTATACTTCCATTTAAATTTAATGATTGTTTTTTTGATAAATAAATATTATTAATTGATTTTTTTGTATTATCAATTAAAATATTTTGTAATAAAATTGTAGAATATTTACTTAAAAAATTACGATAACTTTGATTATCAAATAATAATAAACTTCCATGATTATATCCAATCGCAGCTCTTAAAGTATTTTCATCTGTTCCATTACTACCTAAATCAAATCCGGAAATACTATAAATAGAA
>Ga0214219_1000088_pt1 | contig 47519 bp, 32 predicted proteins | sample TroBogypolimnion_26_FD_153057 | JGI IMG/M metagenome (GOLD analysis project Ga0214219, IMG submission 153057) | Freshwater microbial communities from Trout Bog Lake, WI - 25JUL2007 hypolimnion | ecosystem: Environmental > Aquatic > Freshwater > Lake > Hypolimnion/Profundal zone | place: Trout... | reverse complement strand
CAGCATCTGTTCGTCGTTGGCATCAAATTCATCGTGTTGGGTTGATAGGACGATGGTATGGATTTTGACCGCCTGGTTGTTGTCGCCGTATTCGATCGTCACCTGAGACTTGGCATCGGGTCTCAGGTAGGTCATCTCCTTTCCGGCTTTCCGGATTTTGGCCAGTTCTTTGAGCAGGGCATGGGCCAGTTCAAGCGGCAGCGGCATGAAATTGTCCGTTTCGCTGCATGCATAGCCGAACATCATTCCCTGGTCCCCGGCACCCTGGTTTTCCGGATCCTTGCGCTCTACACCCCGGTTGATGTCCGGAGACTGTTCGTGCAAGGCAGTCAAGACTCCGCAAGAGTCTCCATCGAACTGGTATTCTGCCTTGGTATAGCCGATTTTGTTGATGACCTGCCGGGCCACTTCACGTACATCGACGTAGGTATCAGATTTTATTTCGCCGGCCATGATCACCTGGCCGGTAGTGACCATGGTTTCACAGGCCACTTTTGAAGATGGATCACGCGCAAGGAAAGCATCCAATACGGCATCAGAAATCTGATCCGCGACTTTGTCGGGATGACCTTCTGAAACTGATTCTGAGGTAAATAGATATCCCATAGTTATACTAAATTGTGTCACTTATTACGGTGACGGATGAAAAACTAAGTGGGATGGATGATTGAATGGGAAGTCAATACACTTTGTTTTAGCATTTTTTTCCGTGGTTGCAATCAATCAAATCCGTCCACAGTGCAAAATTATAACAATTTCAATTAATAAGCAAGTGACTAAAGTGACTAAAGTGAACTAAAGTGAACTAAAGTACTTCGGAGCAAGGATGGCAGATAGATTTTAATCATTTAATCTTTGGCCAAAGATTATTCTTAAATTCTACAATTCACTAACTTTAGTCACTTTAGTCACTTTAGTCACTTCTACAATGAATATTAACATTTCTACCAACCCCTCCGAGCTAGGTCAAAAAGCTGGAGCCCTTGTGGCTGACAAACTGAGAGAGGCAATCCATGCGAAAGGGGAGGCGCGTTTGCTGGTCTCCACCGGTAGTTCGCAGTTCGAGACTTTGGCGGCATTGGTTTCAAGCAATGTCGATTGGCGTTGTGTAGAGGTTTTTCACCTCGACGAATACATTGGACTTGACCTCACTCATCCTGCCAGTTTCCGGAAATATCTGTATGAACGATTTGTCGGAAAGATTCCAGTGAAAGCATTTTATCCTGTCGATGGCGGTGAGAATGTACCTGAGCAGGTCGCATGGCTTGATCGTGAGATTTTAAAAAAGCCCATTGATGTAGGGTTGATTGGCATCGGTGTAAATGGGCACATTGCCTTCAATGACCCACCTGCGGATTTTAAAACCAGGGAGCCATACATTGTGGTCCATCTGGATGACAAGTGCAAGATGCAGCAGGTGAACGAAGGGTGGTTTTCCTCTCAGGAGGAGGTGCCGGCAACGGCCATTTCCATGAGCGTTCATCAAATTATGCAATGTAAAATGATTGTTTCCGCAGTGCCACACCAGGTGAAGGCGGAAGCCATTGCGCTGACGCTGCAACACGAACTTACCAGCCTGGTACCTGCCACCATGCTGAAACAGCATCCGGATTGGCATCTGTTTCTGGATACATTTTCAGCTTCAGGTGTGGTTAGGTAATTATCTTTACGAATTAAGATTTCCAACTACTTGTTGATCGGATAGTTGTGCCCTTGTCAAATGAAAAATATGCAGAAGATAACCGCTCTTCACTACGAAACGATGAAGTCGGTCCGGATAGACCTGGCGGATGGAATGATTTACAAAATGGAGGAGTTGGACAGCCATCAGGTTGGAGAAGATTTGCCGATTGTTGCCCCCGGCCTGATTGATAACCAGGTGAACGGGTATGCAGGTGTTGATTTTTCTGGAAATGAACTGACTGTGGCGGACATTGTGAAGGCCACAACTTCGCTTTGGAAAACAGGTGTGACAACCTTTGTGCCGACGTTGATCACGAACAGTACCGCAAATCTATTGCGCAATTTTAAAATCTTTGCCGAGGCCATGTCGCATGAGGAAGTGGCTCTTTCTGTACCCGGATTTCATTTGGAAGGTCCGTGGATCTCTTCGAAGGAAGGTTTCAGGGGATGTCACCCGACCGCATACATCTCGATGCCGGATTTGGATCTGTTTCAAAATTTACAGGCAGCTGCGGGAGGAAAAATTGTGCAGGTTACGTTGGCTCCGGAGTTGCCCGGAGCACTTTCTCTCCTCGATTTGTGTGCCCAACAAGGTGTTGTCACGGCGATAGGGCACAGTGATGCCAATGGTTCGGAGATTAGAGCTGCTTGTCTGCATGGGGCAAAACTCTCGACCCACCTGGGGAATGGATGTGCCAACCTGATTCATCGACATGATAATCCCATCTGGCATCAGCTTGCGGAGGAACAACTTATTCCAACGCTGATTGCCGACGGACACCATCTTTTACCTGCCGAGCTGAAGGTTTTTATGAAAGTAAAAGGAGTAGAGAGGATCATCCTCACTTCAGACATTACCTATCTGGCAGGAATGCCGGCAGGCAGATACCGATTTGGCGGTGCGGATGTCATCCTTACCAGCGATGGAAGACTAAGAAGTGCAGAACAGGATTGTTTGGCCGGAGCTTCCCTACCGCTCTTGATAGGGGTGGAAAATATGATCAGGTATGCAGGATGTGCGCTGTCAGAAGCTATTCGCATGGCCTCGGCCAATGCAGCTGCGGCATTTGGATGGAAAGATCGCGGTGAACTGCTTCCCGGCAGGCGGGCAGACCTTATCCTCCTTGAAAATAGCAATGGAAATTTGATGGTAAAAAAGACCATCCTGAACGGAAAAATCGTGTTTCAGACCTAATTTTTCTGCTAAGGATGGTCTACTGTTTCATAATGCTGACTCCGGTTTCCTTTCTCCCTTACCTCATTCTGGGATACTTGGCTTTCCCTTTGGCAGCGAACCAGAGAATCTTGTTGAACAGATCCTCATCTCCGCCATCAATCCCATCGAACTGTGGCTCCATGCTTTTTTTGGCAAAGCGCAGCGCAGTACCCTTCAGGGAACGCAAATCCGGATTCATCTCATCCAGTGGGATTTCGTTTTTAAGTGGCAGGTAGGGCGAAAAATCAGCCTTTGCGGAAAAACAGTCAAACATGGGCATGGCAGTTGCATCCATGATGTTCATGGGAGGTAGTCCAAGTATCTGTTCGATGGTCCGAACCATGGAGACCTGGTTGTAATTGGTATGAACTACACTGGAGGTTTTGGTGTATGGACTGATGATGGTACCAACCGTCCGATAGGCGGAAACATGGTCCCATCCGTCTTGTGAATCGTCTTCCGTGACAAAAATGGCGGTATTCTTCCAGAATTTGCTTTTTGAAAGGGCTTCCACAATTTGACCGAGTGCCAGGTCATTGTCTGCCACCATGGCCCGCGGAGTAGGAATACCCGGTCTTGTTCCTGCCGTATGGTCGTTGGAAAGAGCCATCACCATCAGTTCGGGCAGCTGATCGCCCACTTGTTTCTCATATTCACCGAGTTCTTTGGCAAAGGCATCGGCCCTTTGAACATCCGTCACAATGTGATTATCGGAGGAGGGAAAGTTTTGGCTGAGGATGGCTTCCACGGGTTGAATAGTCGTTTTGTTGACGAATTCCAGCTTTTTGTGGCTGAGGAAATCGTGGTAGATGGAAGTCCAGGTTTGTTTGGCTCCGAATTCGCAGAGACAAGCCTCTCCATAGATCCTGACTTTTTTGCCATGAGCCAGTGCATTGTCCCAGATAAATCCAGTGGGTGTGTAGACCAGCGCATCGTACTGAACGTGCGGATAGCTGCGAATCCAGGCTCTGACCGATTTTTCCACATAGTCTGTCACGATGGAGGCATCTGTCCACTGATGCCCTTCGGCCGAGCATTTTCCTGAAGCATTGAAGTTGTCAAGCAAGAGGTATTGATTCGTGAGCTGATGTGTATTTGGAGTGACTTTCCTGCCATAAACAGTAAGGGTAGAATCTCCATTGCCCTTCTTCACGTCTCCGAGTACCTGGTCGTAGGTCCTGTTCTCTTTGATGACATATAGAATGTGTTTGATGACTGATGGCTCCCCGACCCTTTCAGGAACCGGAACTGCTTCTACTTTTTTTCTCGGAAGCTTGGCTGTAAGGTCCAGCCTGAATTGCTGATTGGCAGTTTCAACCCTCTCAGTATAGGATTTCAACTCCTTTTTGGAGGGGGTGGAAATAATTGAGATGGAGGCCATCTCCCTGTGCGAATTGTATTTTGGCTTGGATGATCCTTCCGTGTAGGAAGGAATGCCCGATCCGGCGGCCTCGATGTTGGCGACGTAGATTATCCCCTCTTTGGATACGGAAGCACCACCGGGATAGGCACCCGTTGGAATGAATCCCAATATTTTACTGTTTCTTTCTGACGACCCAGTGGATGAAAGTTGTCCAAGTGCCACCATGGCCAATGCGTTGTCCATCCCGTTGCAGACAAAGAGTGTCTTGTTGTCGGCTGAAAGTGCCAAGCCATTCGGGGAGTCACCCCAATAGGTGTTCTCCCCGGCATTTAACCTGACTGAGATAGTTTCCGTAACCTGGTCTGTTGACGCCGAAATAACGCTCACCTGATCGCTGTTGGCATTGGAAACAAATACAAATTTCTGGTCGGACCCTGTAATCAGATCATTGGGATGCAACCCCACCGGGATCTCTTTCAAAACAGCACCGGTAGTCGGATCCAGCACCGAAACTGTTCCTTCCCTTGTCGCACCGTTGAGGTCATTTACACGCGCACTTCCCCAGGGAACTCCGGCAACGCTCTTGTCACCGGTAGTCGGCTGACTGCCGGCCCAGTTGGTGACATAGATTTTACCGTTGGCTTTGGCAATGCCGAAAGGTGCAACACCGACCAGCGTGGACCAGTAAATTTTTTTTGTATCCGGATTCATCTTTACCACCTTGTTGTTTCCATTCAGCACCACATAAAGAGCAGACTGGCCTGATTCATTCTGATAGAGCACTTCGTTGACGAGGGCTGTTTCGGCAGGAGCCTCTTTTTCAAAGGGAAGGTAATCGGCATCCGTAAATTTATTGTTCCCCCAGGTAGCCTTGATGACCCCGGAACTCTCCTTGCCAACGGCTCCCCAGAAAAGTTGGGAAAGAGTTCCCTCTTGTCTCCAGCAAATGCCAGAGAAGGTATTCATCCGCACCTGACCTTTGAAATAATCGTTCAACTGGAAGGTGGCAACAATCTTATTTGAAGTGGCAGAAACAACTTCCACTTCACCGCGGCCTTCAACGGCCAGCCACTTTCCATCGGGAGAGAGTGCTACATCCATGGCATGGTTTTCCTGATCCTTGCTGCCAAAGGTAAGCAGGGCACCTGCCGGATCAATCCAGCGGTTGTAGGGAAGCAAAACAGGCGTTTGTAACGGAGAGATGGTTTTTCCCTCGTAACTGGAAAGGTATTGATTTTGTCCCTTGGTCCTGTTTGCCAATTGACCATTCATGGTAAAAGCGGTTGTGAGCAACAGCAGTGAAAGCAGTAGTTTTGGATAATGCATGGTAATGGTGACTTAAATGACTAAAGTGTACTAGAGTGGCTAAAGTTAGTTATTTGTTGGATTTGAGAAATGTTGGGATTGAATTATGTGCCAGGAAAAAGCTAACAAGTGAACAGTCTGGTCAAGTACCTGAGTCACTCTAGTTCCCTCTAGTCACTTTAGCGCACTTATTTAATCAACTCCAGAAAACTTTTCTCCATGGTTGATTCCTGTTCGTGCAGGGTAAGCAGTGTCAATTGATTCTTGACTGCCAGCCTGAAAATGACGGGCCTCAAATCATCCGCAGTACTGAAGAGGTGAAATTTTCCTGCGTCAAGTTGTTCGGTTCTGACCATTTCCCCCAGGGATTCAAAAATTTTTGCAGATACGGGCTCACTGAATTCCACGACTATTTTTCTGATTTTTTGCAGGGAGAGTTTCTTAATCTTCTCGGGAGTTTCAAGGGCTACCACCTTTCCCTGATTGAGTATCAGCACCCTGTCACAGATGGCTTCTACCTCCTGCATGATGTGGGTGGAAAAGAGAACGGTTTTGTTGCTGCTGATATTCCGGATCAGCTGCCTGATTTCAACCAGTTGTGCCGGATCAAGACCGGATGTGGGTTCATCCAGAATCAGCAATGCAGGATCGTGAAGCAATGCCTGGGCCAAACCAACTCTCTGACGAAATCCTTTCGAAAGGGAACCTATCTTCTTGGAAATTTCAGCTTCCAAACCCGTCATACCTATGATTTCGTCGATTCTATTCTGGCGGCTGGGAATCTTGTAAAGTCCGGCCACCAAACGAAGGTACTCCCTGACATACAAATCAGGATAAAGCGGATTGTTCTCGGGAAGGTAACCGATCATTTTTTTAATCTCCAGGTTATCCGGATCCGCAACATGGCCGTCGATTTTAACCAATCCTGCAGTGGGCCTGAGGTAACCGGTTATTATTTTGAGCAAGGTGGATTTTCCGGCCCCATTGGGTCCGAGAATTCCCAATACACTTCCCGAATCGACAGTAAATGAAACCTGATCGAGCGCGAGCTGTGCTCCGTATATTTTGGAAATACCCTCAACGAGAACTGACATGCGAATGAAATTTTGGATCAAATTTATTCAAAATAAAAGGATAAATTTGCCATATAAATTGTGAAAGATAATAAAGGCACACGAAGATGGTCCGGATTTGGAATTGGCCATCTAAATCATTGCAGGATTTTGAGGGGGCTTTTCTTCCAAACTAAAAAACGGTTTATTTTCGCATCAAAGAGAATTGTTCAGAATCCCCATTTTTAACATAATATTCAGCAATGTATTCCATCGGCCTTTGAAAGATAATTTGTCAACAGATGAACCAAGGATTTAATTACATCGCCAATTTATTGCAGTACAAACGCCAGGAGACTGCTCTTGTCACGATTGGCACTGTATTGATGGGTTCAGGCCAGCCGATCCGGATACAATCGATGACGGACACGGATACCAATGATACGGAATCTACAGTTAATCAAATCATAAAAATTATTGATGCAGGGGCTGATCTCGTCAGGGTTACCGTACAGGGAATACGTGAAGCAGAAAATCTTAAGCACATTCGCAGTGAGCTTGACAAGAGAGGCTACCTTCAACCCATTTGCGCCGATATCCATTTTAATCCGGCCGCTGCTGATCTGGCCATTCATCAAGTTGAAAAAGTCAGGATCAATCCGGGAAATTTCTATGACAAGCGGGCGGTTTTTGAAACATTGAATTATACAGATGAGGAGTACAGACTGGAGCTCAAGAAAATTGAAGAGCGATTCGTTCCCTTTATCCGCAAATGCAAGGCAAAGGGGATAGCCCTGCGGATTGGGGCGAACCAGGGTTCACTTTCCGATCGGATCATGAGCCGTTATGGTGATACCCCTGCCGGCATTGTCGAGTCTGTGATGGAGTTTCTGCGCATATGCAAGGCGGAAGATTATCACAACATCGTCCTGTCCATCAAATCCAGCAATACGCGCATCATGGTTTATACCGTTCGGCTGATGAACTACAAAATGAGGCTTGAAGAGATGAATTATCCTTTCCATATCGGTGTCACCGAAGCCGGCGAGGGTGAGGATGGACGGATCAAATCGGCAGTCGGTTCTGGTGCGTTGCTGGCTGATGGAATTGGCGATACCATTCGGGTTTCCCTCACGGAAGATCCGGCAGACGAGATTCCATTTGCCAGCAAATTGGTGGCGGTTTTCAAGGACCGGGAGTCACATTCTTCCATTACGGCACCCTTGGTTGCAAGGACCAATCCCTTTGAATATGAACGGAGGTCGAACAGACCTGTCAACGATATTGGTGGCAAAAGGCCTGTGGTGGTGGTCGCCAATCTCAACGATTACAGCCTGGATGAGATCAAAACCATCAGCTCCGGAACCGAACCAGACTATTATTATGACGGCAAACAGATACTGGACAAAACCGGGAAAGAGTATCCTGTTATTACGCTTGAAGAGTATCTTTACAACGACTTTTACTCCAGCCAAATGCGTTTTGTTCGGGTCAACAAGGCTGAATACGATCGTTTCAAGGAGCGGAATCCGGAGACCATTGAGAAGCTGAAGCGCGAACGCAAGATGGTGCTGATCATGGAAAGCAACAACCTCAACAGCTTTGCCGAATTGCGCGCCTTCTTCCTGGAACTGGATGCCCATATCTGCAAAATTCCCGTCATCATTCACAGAGCCTACAAGAAAAACAATTACGAGGATCTTTTGCTGGCTGCCTGCACCGATCTGGGCGGACTTTTCATCGACGGATACGGGGATGGCATCATGATTTCCAACACGGGCAACATTGGATACAATGAGCTGAAAAATTTATCCTTTGGGATTCTTCAGGCCAGCCGGATGCGGGTAACCAAAACGGAGTTTATCTCCTGTCCGGGATGCGGACGAACACTTTTCGACCTGCGTGAAACCGTGGCGGAGATAAAACGCAATTTCAACCACCTCAAAAACCTGAAAATCGGGGTAATGGGTTGTGTGGTCAATGGTCCGGGTGAAATGGGCGATGTGGATTACGGATATGTAGGTGCCGGAAAAGGATCCATCAATCTCTACAAGGGACAAAAACTGATTCAGCGCCACGTTCCTGTAGAACACGCAGTCGAAGAACTGAAAAAACTGGTGAAGGAGAGTGGCGAGTGGAAGGAGCCAAAGCGATAGGTTGGACGAAGAGCCGGGACCGGAAAGTAGGATTGGTAAGAGTTGCGGTAAAACAAATCAATAGGATATTTTCAGAAGCCGTTTTTTTCGAGATATCCCGGCAAGCTTTGAATCAGAGTTCCGGCAGCAATGTGTAGTACCATCATCCCAAGTTTTTCTGCTTCATCCGTATTGATCTGAAGATCGTCAATGAACAATGTTTCCGTTGGATCGATCCGGGCATCCTGCAGCACGGCGTAAAACGCACCAGAGTCGGGTTTCCGAAATCCTATTTCATGGGAGTAATAGCATTTTTCGACCAATTCGTCGATGGGAAAACCGTGCGATCCCATGAAGATCTCCCTGAATCGTTTCACATGAAGTTCGTTGGTATTGCTCAGCACGAAGAGTTTGTATTTCTTTCCCAGTTCTTTCAGGTAGTCCACATTTTCAACCGGGAAATCCAGCAGCATGGCATTCCAGGCAAAATCGATCTTCTCATCGGAAGGATTTCCCGGTAGGACCTGCCTCATCCTTTCCCGAAATTGTTCTTTTGTATCCACACCGGTTTCCAGATTCTCGAAGATGAGGTATCCACTTTGCGTGATCCCCTTCCAGTTCTCCTCTGCCCAGCCCAAATCGGCAAAGGCTTTTCTGGTTTTGGACATGTCAAGGTTGAGGAGAACTCCTCCCAAATCAAAAAGTATATTTTTAAGCATAGACGGATGGGAGGAAGATTAAGTTTGAAATGGCTGGAATGTTTGAAATGTTAAATCTGACAAACCATCTTTTATTCAACATTCGATACGACGGGTCTTGTCAGGGAGATCAAATTCTCTATTTTTTCATGAGTTCCCTCAATATTTTTTCGTTTTCAGACGACCAGTACCTGCAGTCGAGCTGGATAAAGACGGAAGAGTAGGGGATCACCTCTTCGGTTTTGAGCACAACCACTTTGAAAAGTTTGGAAGCCTTGTCAATCTTTACAAATACGGAGTCGTGCAACAGCGTTTGGGGAGCAAGGTCCCTTAAGTTCTTCTGAAGTTGTTTCTTGTAGTTTTCGATGTAGGGAACCATTTGCGGCGTAATGAATTCCAGTTCCTTGTCGGTATATATGTTGGCGCGAACGTGCAGGGAACGATCGATTTTTTGCAGGGTAAATTGCAACACATCCTGCAGCGATTCGCCGGTATTGATGACGGTAATGCCGGAAGCTGTCTGTGCGGGGAATGCTTTATCGACCACAAGGATCCAGTTTCTGTGACCCAGCAGTGGTAATTGATCGTTTAGCTGCTCCTTCCATCCTTTTTCAGAAACGGATGATTTCGCGGGAAGAAAAAAATCACAGGAACTGCAGCAAAGCACCAGAAACAGAAAATAGAATCCAATATTCTTCATAATCGAAATTTTAAATTGTTTTTCATCGAAAGGAAAAACTGTTACCACGAAGGTACGCAAACTATTTATTTTAGAAATGCAGGTTGCTTTTCCCAAAATTCCGAGAAGTGGCTACTGCGATTCCTCTTTGATCCTGCTTGTTTACGGCGCAGTAAAAGTGGTAGACTACACCTTTGTAATGGACGACGGATGATTTATGTGCGTACAGGTTATCAAACGATTCGGAGGGCGCAATCAGGTCTGGTCCGCTCCAGTCGGTCCAGTGGACCAGATCATAGGAACAGGCGAAGCGGTTAAAGGCACCTCCTCTATCCTTCCAAAAGGCCCCAAAATAGAACATGATCCAGAGGTCCCCCATCTTCCGAATTTGGGCATCCCCAGTGATACCCATGTGGTGATCGAGTATCGGATTTGTGCCATATCGATTCCAATTGATCATATCGGCCGAAAGCGCAATGCCAATCCTTTCGGCCGAGCGTGCCGTATCCGACTTGTTTCCCTTGGCATTGTAAAACATTACGAAAGGTTGTCCCAGGGTTTTTGCCTTGTCCCAAATGACGGAGCTTTTGTAGAGCACCTGGTTGTCCCACCAGGAATTTCCCGCATCGCTGGAGGTGAGCAGGGGTTCTTTTTCCGTTTGCCACTCTCTGACTGCATTGATCCGTGCCTTTGTTGAGGCGATACCAATGCTGATGGGGGGCGTTTCATAACCTTTTGCCCCTCCTCCGATGTAGGAAAGCCAGTACCTGCCCATATATTTCTTCACCTTTTGCCTTCCCTCCCATGCCGGATCAACCAGCGCAACATACCCTGCCTTCTGGTTGCAATCCCAATGCGAACTATCCGAAAAGGAGAGAATCTTACCCAGCGTCTTCCAATGAAGCAGATCCTTGCTTTGGGCGAGCCAAGTTTCATAACCCCTGCCATCCTTTCCGGATTTCCCGTTGAACACGATGTAGGTCATGTACCATTTGTGGCGGTAGCTGAACACGGTGGGTGAATCTGTTTTGCTGTTGTCATCTTCCGGGCGGATCACCAGTCCATATTTGTAAGGAGTTTTGACCGTCTCATAGACCAGCTGCATGCTTTCGTGTGATACCAATTGCTGTCCAAAACAGGAAAGGCTTAACAAAACCATCCAGGAGGAAACCGATAATTTGAAAATCATCATCAATTCAGTTTAATCTTTTCAGCTAAAATATTGTTGTACAACTTGCCATTTATTGCTGCAAAATCACACTGAATGGCTCAAACAACCCATAATCGAGCAGAAAATATTGATCCAGGGAGGGAAGAGTGGCAGGAGCAACATCCCAGTCCCCAGGGCCGATGATCCATTTGCCGGCACTGCTTTTGTAGAAGAAGCCGAAGGTATTTTTCAGACTGCCGATCACCTCAATGGAGATGGTGTTTTCCCCGGAAGGGAGATGGGCAGGAAGTTCGAATTCATACGGAGGCCTGGTGATCAGACCGGTCTTGACTCCATTTACGTAGACTGCAGCCATGGTCCCATTCCACCTGTTGAGTTGGATTTTGTAGGTTTTACCGGATTGAAGTGTTTGGTATTTCTGGGAATAAAGCACCTTTTGAGCATAGAATGGATAGCCTTGACTTTTCCAGGAGCCCAATGCATTCAAAGTTCCGTTGGTGACCTCGAATCCCTGTTTCAACGGATTCAGTTTAAAATTTCCCACCAGGTAGGCAGGCATAATTTCCGCATGAACCGACATCTTCACCGCTTTCAGGGTCAGAATGTTGGCTCCGTTCCGAAGATGTTCGCCGACAGGGAAACGATAGAACTCCCTATCTATCCACCACTTGTCGGATTTGGTAAGCTTCACACCGTTGAGGAATAGATCCCAGATCTCTGGCCTTTCAATGACTACATCGGCAGTGGACAAGTTTTTAAGATCGGCATTTGCCGCAACATTGAAATGATAGGCTACCTCAAAACCCGAGCCTGTTTTAAAGGTATCAAGAGCCATATAATCCTGTCTGTACTGAATTTTATGCTGCCAAGGATTCCCCATTTTAAATCCGCTGCTGTCGAATAGGGCGTGCATGGCTTTCATGAAATAGGTCTCCTTCAGGTCTAGTTTTCTTCCTTTCAGGTTCACGAAATCCATCACAAGTACATTGTCTGCCTCCGGTTTTATCATTGTTACCACTTTTTCTGTTACCGTACTTTCAATCGGCAAGGCATTTCCCGTGACATCGGTAAAAGAGGCTGAAACCGAAGCAACTGCCATGGCTGAAGTATTGGTTTTGGTCAGGAAATAGAGTGCACTTCCGATCGGTGCGAGTTGCAGGTCAAATGTGATTTGTCCATTTTCGGATTTTACGGGCTCCAGACTGCAGTTTCCGGTAGCCAGATCCATTTTGACGAGACTTTTGCCATTGCCGGTGATGGTAGCAGAGGCTGTTTTTGCTGTATCCGTGTTGACAAAGAAGAGCAATTCACCATCCTGGAGTATCCTGCGCTGGTAATACAGTTCTCCCTGAAGGGGCAAGGATTCAGTAATCTCAAAATCGGGATCGGCAAAAGCAGCTTTACTCGTCCCCTCTTCGGGAGATGTCGCAAAGGACCATTGTTTGGGAAAGGCGGTCATCAATTCTGCCATCAGATTGCCTTCGAGACCATCAACCCGAGGAATATTTTTGGTAAAGGATAGAATTCTTCCTCCTTCCAGCAGGTACTCTTTCAACAGTTTGTAGGTTCCCAAATCCAGATTTTCCAACGTGGAGGGTATAACTACGAGGCCATAGCTGCGCTTACCAACCACCAGTTTCCCGTTTTTCACAGAACCCAAAGTGCGCAGGACCAACTCGGAACCAAGATCATATTCGTAATGATTTCTTTCCAATTGGAAGATGAATTTTTTGAAATCCTTCTGGATGGTATCGATGGCAGCATTTTTCACGATCCTTGAGAAATAGCTCCAGGCGGTGGTGTTTGGTTGGAGAACCAGTGTTTTGTTGATTTGCTCACCGGAAGACATGGCCATGGAGATGCGACCTATGTAGTCGCCCATCGGTTTGTAATTTTCCCACCAGGGTTCATGGTAGGAGAAACTTGGCGGATAATCGAATTTGCGAACTCCCTTGATGGTAAAATAGGAGAGGTGCTGGTTCACAAAATTGACACCCAAAACTACTTCCCAATCGACTAGTCTCTTGAAATTGGCAAAGTTGATCTCCCATCCGGCCCCGCCATAAGTTTCACTGAGAGTCCTGTTGTGACCGGCCTGGTTGGCCGCGCTGTGCAGTTCGCGCAGTGCCCTGGTGTTTCCAAACTGACCGCCCAGACCTCCAGGCGTATAGGTATTTCCGAGCATATCAACGGCAGGTTGCTGGTGGTAAATATAAAAGGAGGATTCATCGGAACCATCCGTTGGAATTGGCCAACCATGCTCCCAATAATGACCGGTCCAGGCAAGGTGGTTCTCTTCGCAGTATTTGCTGTAGGGTTTGGCCCAGCGGTCGACGAACATCTCCAGAATGGTGGTGTAATAGTCGTGGCGGATTTTTTTCCAGTCACCGATTTCGTATGCCAGTGAAGGCAGGTTGATTCTCAGGTCATAGCCCCACCGCGTTTGAAATTCACCAAAAAGATCGGGTGTCCATCTGTAGGAGGTTCTGGACCCCAACGCTGCTTCGAGGTTGGGCTCATCGCTGAAGATTCCCGGTAGGGTATTTCCAAAATCCGGCTTGTTGTATTTTTCGTAACCCCTCATGGTGATCTCAATGAATTTCTGGGTTACTCCTTTGTAAAGGAGATCTACGTAGGGAAAGTTGCCCATCCAATAACCTTTTTTGGCGTAAGTTTTGGTGAAAAGATAGAATTTTCCAAGGTGTCCTTGTTCCTCTTTCAGGCTGGTTGTTATATCCTGGAAGCCGTTGTTTTGTTGTTTGAGTACGACCTCATAATGCGTCGTGTCAGTTTTGAGTGTATCCTGAACCTGGCAGCTCAGGCCAGTGCCGTGGGTGTAAGAATCAGGCATTTCTGCGGGAACGTGACCCCCTGCAAACCCGCTGGGATAGCTGTTCTCGTCATAGATCCATACTTTCAATCCCAGCTCTTTGCCCTTCTGCACAGTGTAATCGAAGAGATGGTGCCACTCTTCGGAGATGTATTCCGTGATCAGACCCGGTCTGGGATGGATAAAGACACCACCCAGTCCACCCTCCTTGAATTTTTTCATTTGAAAATCAATTCCCTCTTCGGTGATTTTATCGTTCCAGTCCCACAATGGTGCACTGCGGTATTCGGAGGGAGGATCCTGCAGTTTTGCCTGCAGCGAGGCGAAGTCGTTGATCTTGCCGATCTCTGCTTTTTGTTCTTGTTTACACCCTTGTAGCAACAAGAGTGCAAAACACAGCATCAACAAGTAGGCTGACGATTCTGTTTTTTTAGTCATGATGTTAGTTATTAGTTGGTTGAATTCTTTCTCATTTCAAAAACCTTCACCGATTGCAGGAAAGGTCTGACAGTCCCAGGGCATTGCCACAAGCTGTGATTTTTCTGCCTTGCCTACCGGGGATGCTCCAAATCCGGTATACTGCCCCCCAGTCTTATGGTCTTACAGTCCTAATGTCTTACAGTCCTTCACTCCTCCTTCAAAATGGAAACGGGTCCCAATAGTCCTGACTTTAACAAAGATGCATCTTTTTTGTAAAAGCTGTATGTGGCGAAGGTGAATCGTTGGGAGATGCGGGGTTTGTTTTCCCGCAGCCAGTCCGGCCAATTGTGGTTCATGATGCCGTCTGAAGCGTACTTCTCATCGCCAATCAATCGGTTGGGCCACAGATTGACCACCCTGATATCCAGTTTATTTTCACCTTCCCTGACTGCCCGGGAGATATTCAAACTCCAGGGAGCTGTCCAAAGTGTTCCAAGGTCAAAGCCGTTGAGGCTCACTTCAGCCATATTGCATACCTCTCCCAGGCTGAGAAGTAACGGAGCTTTTGAAGCTACCATCTCCTTTGAAAGCACAAAAGTTTTGTGGTATCCGACGGTGCCGGAATAGTATTTTATTTCTTCTTCGGCTCTCTGGTTCCAGGCTTCCAGTTTGTCGAAGCGGATCTCTTCCGGACCACCCCATTTCGGGTCGAAGGTAAGTTTCCAGGATCCTTGCAGGGTCATCAGGATTTTTAGGTCGGGAAAATTTTTGTGGTTTGTTTTGACGGATGGTTCCGTTTTGTTTCGCTGCTTGCCAAACAGGACAAAATAACTCTGATGCGGCTCAAATTGAAGGGCAATGGAGGTAATCTCCCTATTTTTTGTGAAATCAATCAATGGTTTGATTTCGCCTGTAAGTGGATTCCAGAGTTCGGGAAATCCCACATTGGTTCTGAAGCGACAAGTCGCGGTAATTGTTTTGCCAGAACGGTTGGACACAAAATAGATGTCCAATCCTTTCTCTGTGCGATGGGTATACCTGACTGGTCCATCAGCTGTAAAATCCTCCTCGATATTTAATTTTTTCAAAATTTCTGCCGTTAGCTCATACGAAGGATAGGGTCTGGTTGAATCGACTGCAGTGAAGCTGCTTCCCGTAAAAATGGTGCCAGAACCACAGGATATGACCTGCAGCTTTCCCGGAAGGGGATCGCTTTTCCACATCTTGCCGGCGATATTTTCGACCTCCTTGTCGCAGGCAGGGAAATTAACCAGACTGGGTGATTTCTTAGGTGGTATTCCGGCCACCATGGCTCCCTCTCGAACCAGTGATTCAATCTTTTTCAGCAATTCCGGTGTCATGGTTTCGATTTGTGGCAAAACCAGCAGGCGGTAGCTTCCCCCATTTGGGAAGGTGATCCTGTGATTTTTTACCGAGGCCCTTGCGAGCATTCCGGGGGCACAGCCGTCAAAATTGTATCCCTTTCGGTCGGGAAGGGTATCATTTCCTGCCAGGGCGGAGAGAGGGGGCCGGAAAACGTGCGGAGCTCCTTCTGGGGTGAGGTAGAGGATATCCGCCACATTTTTGCCTTGCTGCAAGAGGTAGGAACATCTTGCAATGTAGGTGTGGTAGGCTTTTGCCATTGGCCACCAGGTCTGGTTTCGATCCCAGTGCACGCCATAGGGACCCATGGTCATCCCGGGTTTCAGTCTCTCATCCAGTGGCTGGTGGGCAAAGGTGTGGTAAAAAAATTTGTTGATTCCGGTGGCAAAGGCCCAGTCGCCCTGGTCCTTGATGGCATCGGGATAGAGTTTCCATCCCTCCGATTTTTCTGCCGTGAAGGCCTCTGCCTGCACAACAGGTTTGCCCTGTACATGGGCGATGGAGGTAGCTTCGATGCAACTGAAGGAGGTATTGTATCCGTAGTTTTTGCTCCAGAATTCACACATGGGGACATCGGCAACTGCACCCAGTTCGAGATCTGCGGCCGGATTCATGTCGTAGGGTTCGATGGAGAGCCGGAGGCCGTTGCGCCGGCCCAGGGTTTTGAAATGTTCAGCATGATTTTCCACCACCAGTTCCTGTGCGGTTTTGCGTACATCCCACAGAAAACGTTCACTTATCTCGCGTGAACCCACCATGGTTCCATTGTAAGTGGGCAAGAAAGGTAGCAGATCGTACTTCCTTCTATTTTGAAATTCCCGCCGGAAATTGGCTGTCCAGTTTTGTGCCCCCATCTCCCAACTGTCGATGTGAATCATCTTCCACCCACCAGTGGCGGTATGATCCATTGGCCCAATTTTTTTGAGCAGCTTGCCCATAAAAGCTTCGTAATGCAGGTTGAAGGCAGCTGTATCCATTTTGTCACATTCGAAACCCAGTCCTGGCTGGGGCGCGGGTCGTGTCACTGCGCCATTGTTCCTGACCCCGAGTCGTTCGATGGTCCAGTTTCCGGCAGGAACTTCCCAGGTAAGGGTGCCATCTGCTTTCAAAAACCGGCTGATATCCAAGATGCTGTCTTTTTGAAGGAAGGTTCCCCGAGCCGTTTCAGGATAAATTACAGGAGTCGGAAGAAATGACTTCACTCCCTTCACGGAGGAAAAGGGAGCGCGATAATAGAGCGCCTTTTCATCCACGTCCGGAATTTTTACTGTTTTGTCAGGTGTTCGAAAAGCAAGTACAGTTACGTCTTTGTAATAGGCTTCCCACTTTTTCCGAAGGGAGTCTGTCAGGGCACCATATCCGAAATAGGGTTTCTTTGGTCGGGGAACTGGAAGTACGGCATTAAATCGTGAAGGTCCCTGCAAGAGCGTGTCAGAAGCAACCAGGTGCTGCATGGATTGGGCGGGTTCTACCCAGGGCCCCCCGCTTCCGGCCCAGCCCGGACCCGAGCCGAGGGTGAGAGAGATGCCTAGTCTTTCTGCCTCCTTCACGGCAAATTTGAAAATATCCTGCCATTCGTCACTCAGGAAAGTAACCGCACCCCTTGGAATCCCAACATTGACCTCCAGGAAAATCACGCTGCCAATGCCTGCTTGCTTCATAGCTTCCAGATCTTTGGTCATCCCATCCCTGGATAGGTTTCCATCCATAAAATACCAATATACGCCCGGACGGGTCGAATCCGGAGGGGTGACAAAACCCTGACGCAACAACTTCTGCCTCTCTGTTGTCCCATCTTCAAACAGTCCCTTAGCCGAGACTTGGGAATAGTTCAAAAGCAGGAAGAGCAAAAAGAAAATGAATTTTGGCCTATCCTTGGTAGTCATCTGGTACTATTTTGATTCGTAGAAAAAAAGGATCTGCACTTTTATCGCATACCTGATAAAGTTAGAAAGAAATTCCCTGAATTAATTGCTGGTGATTTCCGGAAGGAATAAATCGATCTGCGAGAATGCGGTTTTGCAGCAATTAGATTTGCCCAACGTCAAAATTGGCACAGGGGGTTGACTATTTTTTCTCATTTGAAAAGGAGTAGGGCAAATCTTCCGATGTTGTTCCTCTTTTCTTGTTGGGAGTCGATCCCATTTTGAAAAGGATGGTTGCCCCCTTCATCAATTCACGGTGGCTGAAATAATTTTTTGAATAGGGTTTGCCATTTACACTCATCTCCTGAATGTACCTGTTTTCTACCGAATTTTCAGGAGCGTTCAGAACCACTTTTTTCCCGTTCTCCAGATTCAATGTTATCTTTTTAAAGAGGGGAGCACCCAAAATGTATTGGTCTGATCCCGGACAAACATCGTAAAATCCGAGTGCGCTGAAGATGTACCAGGCAGAGGTCTGACCGTTGTCTTCATCCCCGCAATACCCATCCGGAGCGGGCGTGTACATCCTGTTCATGGTCTCACGGACCCAGTACTGGGCTTTCCAGGGTTCACCGGCATAGTCGTAGAGATAGATCATGTGCTGAATGGGCTGATTGCCGTGTGCATAATTGCCCATGTTGGCAATCTGCATTTCCCGGATTTCGTGTATTACTTGTCCATAGTACGATGCATCGAAGATGGGAGGCACTACAAAAACGGAGTCCAGCATTTTGGCAAACTCTTTCCTTCCTCCCATCAGGTCGGCAAGCCCCTGAATGTCGTGAAATACGCACCACGTATAATGCCAGCTGTTCCCTTCCGTGAAGGCATCCCCCCATTTAAAGGGATTGAATGGTTTCTGAAAACTACCGTCCTCATTTCTTCCCCGCATCAGTTTGGTCTCCTTGTCGAAGAGGTTCCGGTAGTTCTGGCTTCTTTTGGCAAAGAGATCCAACTCCTGCTGCGGTCGTTTCAGATGTTTGGCCAATTGGAGGATGCACCAGTCGTCATAGGCATATTCGAGCGTGCGTGCTGCACTTTCGTTGATTTTCACATCGTAGGGGATGTACCCAAGCCGGTTGTAATAGTCGGCACCCAGACGGCCAACGGAACTCATGGGACCTTCGTGATCACTGTTTTTTAGCACAGCTTCATACAATTTACCAATGTCGTAGCCATGCGCTCCCTTCAGGTAGGCATCTGCGATGATGGAGGCGGAATTGGAACCCACCATGCAATCGCGGTGACCCGGGCTGGCCCATTCCGGCAACCAGCCGCTTTCGTTGAACGTATTGACCATGCCATCCTGAATCTTTGCATTCAGGGAGGGATGCAACAAGTTAAAAAGAGGAAATACTGCCCGGAAAGTATCCCAATAGCCATTGTCTGTAAACAGGTATCCCGGAAGGGTCTTGCCTTCGTATGGACTGTAGTGCATCACTTTTCCGGATGCATCAATTTCATAAAACTTCCTCGGGAAAAGCATGGTACGGTAGAGGCAGGAGTAAAATGTTTTCTGCTGGTCTGTAGTTCCGCCTTCTACTTCAACCGATGAGAGTCCTTTGTTCCAAATTTCCTTTGCTTTCTGACAGACCTGATCAAAGCTATCGTGTCCCAACTCCTTCAGGTTGATTTCGGCCTGCTCGATGCTGATGAAAGAGGAGGCTACACGGGCATTAACCACCTCTCCCCTTTTGGTCTCAAAGCGCAGGGCTGCAACTACATGACCGGCGGCCAATTCGGTTTGGTTCTTAACGAGTGTGGTATCACTCCAAAGATCACCTTCTGTAAAAGGTTTGTCAAGTTGTACAACGAAGTAATTTTTGAAATTGGGTGCTACGCCTCCACTGTTTCGTGTGGAATAACCCACGATTTTGCCCTCACCTGGGATGATTTTGATGTAAGATCCCTTGTCAAAGGCATCCACCAGCAGGAAGGAATTTTTATTTTCAGGGAAGGTAAATCGAAGTATCGCGGCACGTTCTGTAGGCGTTACTTCCGCCGTGACATCGTAATCGGCCAGATAAACACTATAATAATAGGGCTTTGCGGTCTCGGCCTTGTGAGAGAACCAACTGGCACGTTTTTCTCCGTTGATTTTTAATTGACCTGTCATGGCGAAGAGGGAAAACTGGCCATAATCGTTGATCCAAGGACTGGGCTGATGCGTTTGTTTGATCCCCTGGATTTTGTTGGAGCGGTAGGAGTAGACCCATCCATCACCCATTTTAGCCGTCTGTGGTGTCCAGAAATTCATTCCCCAGGGAAGTGCAATGGCTGGGTAGGTGTTCCCATTGGAAAGGGAGTAGTTGGAGTCACTGCCCATGAGCGGATTGACCAGATCGGCAAGTGGGGTGGCCGAATTCTGCCCGGTGAGGGAAGTGGATGCAACTACCAGAAGTAGCGAAATGAGCGAGGTGATTTTCATAACCGGTTAATTTGGATGGTATGCAAAGGTAATTTGGACTTTATTCGCTTAGCCGATCAACAAATTCCGTTTTCAGGGCAAAAGAGAGTAGCAAATATAGTTTCAATTTTCTGGGAAAAGGATCAGAAACAAGTTAAATGAAACAACAAATCCCGTTCATGACGGGATTTGTTGTAGGAGGTATGCTTTTGTACCGGAGCTGTTTTCGGTAGAAATTAAGCCTCGAGCATGGCAGCATATTCTGAGGCCGAAAGGAGTTTCTCCAATTCGGAAGCATCTTTGGGCGTAATTTTGATCAGCCATCCTTTCCCGTAAGGGTCTGTGTTAACCAATTCCGGGTGCTCTTCCAGCAACGGATTGATTTCAATCACCTCGCCGGATATTGGCATAAACAGGTCCGACACGGTTTTGACTGCCTCAATGGTACCAAAAACTTCTTCGATTGCCAGAGATTCACCGCTGGTTTCAATCTCAAGAAAAACAATGTCACCAAGTTCGCCCTGGGCGAAATCTGTAATCCCAACGAATGCAGTATCTCCTTCAACACGAATCCACTCGTGTTCTTTTGTGTATTTTAAAGCCGATGGAATGTTCATGGTTCTTTTTTATTTTTATGTTTTTCAAAATTAAGATAAAAATGATTGTAAGAAGCTGATTTTAATCAAAATTATTTGATTAAAATTGAAGTAGAAATGCGGATTGTGCCAAGGGAAGAGTAGAAGAAATGTTTTGCGGCAACGACAGGTTGGGCATTCTCCTTCTTAGGGCAAAATCAAAAACGAATAGTTGAAGGCGGCCAAAACAATGCCTGAAACGGGTTCAATAATTGTATAAGATGTTTAAAGCTGAGATTCGCTCGCTGAGCGAGATAAATCACGTTGCTGAAAAGTTTATTGAGGCCTATCCGGCCGACCGGCTTTTTGCCTTTTATGGCAAGATGGGTTCCGGTAAGACCACTTTTATCAAGGCACTCTGCGACGCCTTGCAGGTAATTGACTATGTGACTTCCCCCACTTTTGCGTTAATCAATGTCTACGAGACGGAGCAGTCGAGGGAGATCTACCATTTTGATTTTTACCGGATCAAGAGTCTGGAGGAGTTGTATGATCTGGGATATGAAGAGTATTTTTTCAGTGATGAATATTGTTTTGTAGAGTGGCCTGAACTGGTGGAGTCACTGCTTCCTCCCCGTATGGTGAAGGTGACCATCACAGAAACCCCTCTCGGCAGCAGGATCATCGAATCTAATTAATCTGACTATGAACAATCGAAAAGAGGAGAATGTTTCTGTTTGGACAAAAGAGAAACTGATTCCGAAAGAGGAGTTGTATAAACCGGGCAAACGCAACATCAAATTAAGCATCGGGATGCCTGACAAGGGCGCAGTCGTGGAATACCGGGTGCCGCTAACACCTCAGTCGGTTGAGGTGCTGGTCTCTCAGGGGCACAATGTATATGTTCAAAAGGGGGCTGGAAAGGAGGCCAATTATTCGGACAGAGCCTATGCGGAGTCGGGTGCCGTGATCTGTCAGGATTCAGCTGAGATCTTCCAGTGTGACATTGTGCTCAAAATGTCTCCCTATACCTGCGATGAGACAGATTTGATGAGGGGCAATCAGTTGCTCTTTTCTCCGGTATATCTTTCCCTGATGACCAGTGAGTTTGTCAGAAAGCTAATGCGTAAAAAAGTCACTGCCATTGGTTTCGAGTACCTGAAAGACGAACATGGTGTCTCTCCGCTGGTACAAATCAGCAGCGAAATTTTGGGTAATATCTCCATGGTCATGGCAAGTGAACTGCTCAGTTCCATCCACGGGAAAGGGGTGATCCTCGGGGAGGTGACGGGGGTTGCACCTTCCGAAGTGGTTATTCTCGGTTCCGGCATGGTCGCAGAACAGGCGGCAAGAACGGCGATGTCGATGGGGGCCGTGGTCAGGGTATTTGACGATTCCATCTACAAACTGATGAACCTGAAAGCAAGACTTGGACAACATCTTTCCACCTCGGTCTTTCATCCTAAGGCCTTGCGAAAAGCCCTCAAAACTGCAGAGGTGGTTCTGGGAGCCATGCCTATGAATGAGGTGCCAAATGTGATTGTTCCCGAAGATATGGTGGAAGGAATGAAGGAAAACTCCGTCATTATTGACCTCAATATCATCCAGGGTGGCTGTTTCGAAACATCCCGGATTACGACACTGAAGAATCCAACCTATAAATTGCATGGAGTGATTCACTGTTGCGTACCCAACCTCGAATCAAGAGTGGCACGCACTGCTTCCATTGCCGCCAGCAATATTTTTACCCCGATTTTACTCGGCATCGGACAATCGGGTGGAGTTACTGAATACATCAAGGGAAACAGGGGATTCTGTGAGGGGGTTTACCTGTTGAACGGCATCCTGACCAACAGGGATATTGCCAAGACCCTCTCCATTTCTGATACAGACATCAATCTGTTGCTTGGGGCATTTTAATTTGGGACATGAAAACCTTCGGAACGACGAAAAAGTATCGGACTACTCTTCTGCCAGAATCATCATGGAGATCGGATGCAATCGAACCTTGTTGGTCTTGACATATCCCATTCCATGTGGCTGAAGATCCCCGTTTTGTGCCACGATCAGCCATCTTTTATCCGCAATTTCATATTCTACGGAGTAGTTGTTCCCATTGAAAAGGAGCACAATGGAGTTCCAGGCGTCGCCATTGGCGTGATCCCTTAGCTCATATGCGATCACACCCGGGATGTATTTTTGGAAAAAAGAGAGTTTTTCCCTTATCAGCTGGCTGTCCGCCATTCTGAAAGCAGGATGTTGCCTGCGAAGTTCGATGCAGTTCTTGGTAAATTGGAACAGTCCTGCATATTCTGCCTTCCGGCTCCAATCCAACAGGTTGACTTCATCCGGGGAGCGATAGGAGTCGTGATGCCCTCCTTTGGTTCGATGCATTTCGACTCCTGCATGCAGAAATGGAACCCCCTGGGAGGTCAGCAGTATGCCGAGAGCCAGGCGGGTCATCCGCTCAATCTCCGCCATTGTGGCTTCCGGACAGGAGTATTGAAGTTTGTCAAACAGGGTGTAATTGTCGTGGCAAGAGACATAGTTGACACATTGGGAGGGACTGTTGGCCCACGGTTGGCGGGAGGAGTCGACGTAATCGTAGAATATTTGCGGATGGTTGACTGCACCGGCAATCGAGAATTTGATCTTCTCCTCCCGAAGAGTCAGTCCGCTGATAAAGCCGTGGCTGTAACGGTTAAAGGGAGATCCCTTCAATCCATCCCTCATGTCGTCACAAAATGAGGCAATTCTGTCCAGTTTCGGCGTGTTTAGTTTGGTGGCCCTCTGATTTTCCGGCAACGGGGATTCGGCGGCAATCCATCCCTCTCCATACAGAAAAATGTTTGGATCAATCCGATCTAGCCGATGGCGAATCTGGTTCATGGTTTCGAGGTCCATGATGCCCATCAGGTCGAACCTGAAACCGTCAAAGTGGTACTCTTCAGCCCACCAGGCCACTGAGTCTACGATAAATTTCCGCACCATTTCCCGTTCAGAAGCCATTTCGTTCCCGCATCCGCTTGCATCAGACAGGGTTCCGTCTGCTCTTTGACGGTAGTAATATCCGGGTACGAATTGGTTGAACCACGAATCAAAAATTAACCCGGAATGGTTGTAAACGACATCCATTATTACGCCAAAACCTTGGTTGTGCAGGGCCTGGACCACCATTTTAAGCTCACGGATCCTTGTGTAACCATCGTAAGGATTGGTAGAATACCATCCTTCCGGCGTGTTGAAATTGAGTGGATCATATCCCCAGTTGTATTGCGGTGCCGATTTGGTTTCGTCCACGGTATAGAAATCGGCAATGGGAAGAAGATGTACGTGTGTGATTCCCAGATCTTTCAGGTGGTCAATGCCTGTGGGTAACCCTTCCGGAGAGGTAGTCCCGGTCTCCGTAAATCCAAGATATTTACCCTTGTGATGGATTCCTGAATCGGGCGAGATGGAGAAATCTCGCACATGAACTTCATAGAGAACCATGTCTGTTGGAACCATGACGGAACACCTCCGGTCATTTTCCCACTTATCCGGATTTGTCAGTTTTCGGTTGAGGATCATTCCCCGGGTACCATTTACTCCGGTGGCAATGGCACCGATGTCAGGACATTCGTTTAGCCAGCCGTTTTTGTCGCGAACCTGAAAAGTATAGAGGGATTTTTCGTAGTCTCCGTCCAGAACGGTGATCCAGGTACCGGAAACCGATTGCTCAAGTTGGACAATCTGCTCAGGATTTACCGCATCAGCTGTTTTGTAAAGCCGGAAAAGGAGTTCCAGCGCAGTTGGAGCCCAGACCCTGACAGTCAGCTTTTCAGCCGTCCAGGCTACACCAAGGTCATTGCCGTCATAGGAGGGCAGATTGGAGAAGTCGTTGTCTTTAAATGTCCAGTCTCTCATCCTTAAATCAGCTTTAATCTAATGGTCGGGCTAACGAATTTTTTTCCTGAGACCTCGTGAACCTCCGCACTCACTCTGCAGGCCCTTCGCAAAGCTGGTACACGATCGTAAAATTGGCCTAGTTCAATAGAAAATGTGGCCTCATATCCGGGTTCGAGCCACATGGGAAAATCATCCACTCCGCCAAATGAGTTGATCCGGAATTTGCGTTCGCTGCTCCAACGTTTGAAGACAAGCCTGGGCGCTTGCAGATCGACGGGACGAATGCCATAGTTTCTGAGCGACATGGATACATATTCCGGTCTTCTGGGTCTGTCACCCTTGAGAATGATCTGGGCCTTTCTCCTGCTTACACGCTCTTTAAACGTCAGTTTTCTTCCTTTGGTCGGAGAGATGCGCATTCTTTTAACCAGGCTGATCAACCCCCAGAAGCCAAATAACAAAATCACAATTGTGCCTATCCACAAGAGATAGGGATTGATATTGGCAATAAAATGGGAGAAAATATCGTCTTTGGTGATCATGCAGGAATTGTCAATTGACCCGATGCAAAAGAAAAGAATTCTGCCAACATTTTAAAATAAAAAAACCAGCGTACTGGTTCCTTTCTTTCCCTGGCTCAGAGACGAATTATTGACCATTGCCAACTGCCAGAAACTGCTTCAAAATTAGGTACCCCGATTTGCTGATCTTGAGCTTGGCTCCTTGTTTGGTCAACAATACCCACGACTCTTTTCCGTATTGCTGAATCTCTGCCAATTGCGAGGTGTTCACCATGCAGGATCTGTGAATCCGAAGGAATTTATTCGGATCAAGATGGGTCTCAAAAAACTTCATCGTCTTTTGCTTTAAAAAATGACCCTCCTTGCAATAAATCATCACAAAATCATCCTCTGATTCCAGGTAGTCGATGGTATCTACAGGGATGATCCTGATTTTGGTGCCTGATTTTACGACAATCCTGGTAAGTAATCCACTGCTCTCCTCGTGGGCCTGAGTCAGATTTTCCAGCTCTTCCCGCTGGCTCGCTCCGGACTGAATTCGTTTCAGGGCTTTTTCGACGGCAGCCTGAACCCGCTCAATCGGATAGGGTTTCAGCAGGTAATCGACTGCATTGGCTTCGAAGGCCCTGATGGCAAACTCTTCGTAGGCAGTTGAAAATATGATAACCGGTGGCTCACTCAACAATTCCAACATTTCAAAACCCGTCACCTTTGGCATCTGAATGTCCAGAAAGACCAAATCGGGTTTCAGTTCATTAATGGCCAGAACCCCCTCAAATCCATTGCTGCATTCTCCGGAAATCTCAAGCCGCGCATCTTTTGCCAGATAGTTTTTCAACAAATCCCTGGCCAGTTGTTCATCATCGATGATTAAAACCTTAAATTTTCCCATCGCTCAGTTTGTATTATTCGTGGTTGATTGGTTCTCACGGGGGAGGTATATGGTTACCTCAAATCTTCCGTCCAACTCTTTTGCCTGCATCAGGTTGTTGCTGTTGTAAACCAAACGCAATCTCTCCTGTACGTTTTTCAGGCCGATTCCCTCCCCTTTGACAGGAGCCGCTTCCTTGTCGAAGTTGTTGGCAATTGTCAAAACAGTATGCTCTCCCTCCTTTCTGGCTGTCAGGGATACCTCCACCTGTTCAGAGGCTTCATAGACCCCATATTTGACAGCATTCTCAAAAAGTGGCTGCAACAAAAGTGTGGGAATTTGGCAATTCAGGCATTCAGGTTCCACCTGAAAGGAGTAGGCCATTTTATCACCAAACCGGATCTTTTCAATCTGGAGATAGAGGCGGATGTGGTTGAGTTCCTCTTCCAGGGCGACCATTTCATTGTGCTGCTTTCGCAAGGAGTAGCGCATAAAATCAGAAAGCGCGATCACCATTTCGTGTGCCTTTTCCGGATTTGAAAGAGTAAGGGAGGCGATGGAATTGAGGCTGTTAAACAGAAAATGGGGATTGATCTGCGACTTCAGGGCACGAAGAACGGCTTCGCGAAGCTCTTGCTTCAACTCTTTTTCCTTTTCGGTTTTTTCACGGTTCCGCCGATAGAAAATGTTGAGGTAAAAAATCACTGCCATCAGTGTGTAGAAGATGAAACCGATAAAAATTCGGTTGGAAAGCCTGTTTTCCAGGTAAGTGACGTATTGGGTAACGGGCATGAGGGTCCTGGCAACAAATGTGGCACTGTAAACCCAAACCAGAGCAAGTATGAGGGCAGAGGCAAGATGCGTGGTAAGTAATTGGGCAAATGGCTTCTCCTCGGGACTGTTGTATCTAACCACAAACCAGATGGCCATTCCGTAAGCACCCATCAGGAACCCAAACAGCGTACCGTCCAACACCGAAATCCCCCAGGGGAGGATTTCGAAATAGAGATTATAAACTGCCTGAAAGACTCCCAACAACAACGGGACTATCCAGTAAAAGACAAGTGAATATTTGGTAACCAGCCCTTTTTGTTCCATTTCCTGTTACGGCAATGATGTGATTTCACCACCGCCAAAGATGGCAACTCCCTTGACTACGACCACTTTTGACTGATCCACCCTTGAGATGACGGAGTTGCCCCTCTTGTCCTCGAATCCGCCGAAGATGGAGACTACTTCCGTTTTCACATTCCAGTTTTCGGGAACAATGATTTTCGTCCCACCGAAGATGGTTGCAATGTCGATGACACATCCGTCTACAGGTTTGCAATAGAGCAGGTTGATCTTGGATCCTCCAAAAATAGAGGTGATCTTACCTCCCTTAAACTGTTCGGAGACCAGTGACATGTTACGCCCGCCAAAGAGAGCGGTCTCATCCAACACATCATTCTTATCCACCATTCCATCGAAATGAAAGTTTGGAGTCTTGCGCCATTGGAAGATAAAAACCAGACCTACGGCCACCAATATGGCAGGCCAGAAATTGTGAAAGAAATGGTCCGGGACATCAAAAATCCGCGGCAGCAAAAAATAGGTACCGATGGCGATGAGGATGAGTCCTGCAGAGCCGGCCTTGCGTGAAAGGTTGTACACACCGATCACAATTAACAGCATGGGCCAACTGATGAGAATGTGGGAAAGGTCGTAAGAGAGAAAGTCTAAATTTTCAAGGATCAGCAAGGCACCGATGGCGACAAACAATATTCCCAGAAATACCCTGGAATCGGATCCGCGGCGGTATTTTCTTCCTCTGGTGAAGAGTTGGTCATTTGGGTCATTCACGATATTCATGGTTTTTCGTTTAAAGTGAGACAACAATTAATTGTACGTCAAATGTAGACACACCGGTAACAAGCCGGAAGTACAAATCGGCCAATCAAGGCAATTTGTCGGTGAATGGAGAAATGCAGCAGTTAGGACCTGCCTGAATGAGTAATCATTCGCAGCAATTCGGCATTAAAATGGCCTGCCTTCAGTAATTTTTCAAGCGTCAGGTGAATGCGGTATCTCCAGTAGTGTTGGGCAACGGCCGGAATGTTGATCCTTTCGGCTTCAAAGTCTTCCCGTCTGAGTTCATCGTCCATTGCCAGAAGATCCTGAATCGGGAAGATGGTCCACATGGCCGGAGACCAAAAATGCTGCAGCAAAATATCCTTTGCCAGCCAGGATTCCATTTTTTTGTGAAACTCGCCATGGTTTCCCATGATGGTCCGGAAATAACGTTCGCTTTTTCCGGCATCTTCCTCCCACCATCCCCGAAGGGTAGAAGTATCGTGTGTGGAAGTAGTGCTGACAGAAAGATAGGGGGCATCAGAAGGATGAAGGAATTCTATCTTAGGATCTTTGGGCATCCGCTGTACCTCCAGGCTCAAGATTCCAAGTTCATTCATCACCCCCGGGACACATCCGGGAATCATCCCCAGGTCTTCCCCGCAAACCAGCATGTCGGAGGCCTGCAGGATCGCCGGAAGTTTCTTCAGTGCCTGAATTCTCCAATATTCATCGTGCCGGTGATAGAAAAACTCGATGTAGAGTTCATTCAGCAGATACTTGGTGTGATCACTGAGATTCATGTAGGAGTTGGTGTCGTGAAAGGCTATTCTGGGATGGAAATGAGCCGGATGCTCCGGATCCCGAACGAAGAGCACCTCACTGATCAGTTCACATAGTCCATCCCTGATCCGGCTCTCCTTTCCGCTCAGCTCTGCCTCCTGTTTGTTTGAAATAAAGTGGTCCCATACCTGTTTCTGCGTCGCAAAATCTGGTTTCAGATTGAATTTACCAGGTTCGTATTCTGAGAGATAAATATTTTTTACTTCGTCCGTAAACTCACCAAAAAGGCCCCAAAGGAAATAATCACGGATATAGGGTTTGGTAAAACGCTCTTCGTTGAAGCTGATTCCCCTGTCAATAATTTCATCCCTTGAATAGGGAAGGGCCGGATTGAAATGGCCCATCGTACCGAAAACCTGTGTGGCGGGTATTTCCCAAATGCGGAAAAAACCTACGATGTGGTCAATCCGGAAGGCATCAAAATATTGTGCCATCTGTTTCAACCTGTTTTTCCACCATTGGTAACCATCCTGGGCCATTACCTCCCAGTTATAGGTCGGGAAGCCCCAGTTTTGCCCCTGATCTGCAAAATCATCAGGCGGTGCACCTGCCTGCTGTGAAAGATTGAAGAGGACAGGTTGTGTCCATGCCTCCACGCTGTTCGGACTGATACCAATCGGAATGTCGCCTTTCAGGACCATCCGGTTATTTCGGGCATAGGCGACTGCTTCACTCAATTGTTTGTGTGCATGGTACTGGATGAAATAGTGAACAGCTATGTCTGCATATGCTTTATGGTCGGGTGCAGTGAGCTTTTGGATCTCCTCACTGTCGTAAACACTGCAGGATTTCCAATTTCTGAAATTGGCGGTTTTGTTTTGATCCCTCAGGTAACAGAAAGCGGCATACGGTACCAGCCATGCTTCATTTTGTTGAAAAAATTCAAGGTAGGAGGGATTCTTCAGAAAGGAATCCATTTGCTGATCAAAGATCAGTTTGAAATATTTTGATTTTATTTTATGCACTTCCTCGTAATGAACCAATTCTTGCGAATTGAAACCGGCAAGGGCCTGCAGGAATCCCACCATCAGACTCTCGTCGTCGAGGATACCTATTTTAGTCAGGTTGATGAATACGGGATGCAAAGCCATCACGGAGATGGATTTGTAGGGATAGGAGTCTACCCAGCTATGGGTGGAAACCGTTTCGTTTAGTGGAAGGAGTTGTATCAGTTTTATCCCGCATTTCAGGGACCAATCCACCAATTTAGGCAGGTCCGTGAACTCCCCTATCCCTCCGCTGTGTTCACTGCGTAGCGAAAAGAGTGGTACAGCAACCCCGGCTCCCTTCCATTGGCCACTGTTCTGACGAAACTTCTCATCCGTGTGCACTTTCAGAGACCTTTCTGCTTCACAGACGAAATCCCGGATCACCCTGTTTCCTCCCAGCTCCCATTCTACAATCCGCTTGTTCTCCGTATCGTAAATCACATATTTGTAATGAAGCGGAAAGCTTAATTTGGAGGCATCCAATTCGACTTGCCACAATGGGGCCTGACTATCCTCCATGACCAAAGCTTCTGACTCTTTCCAGGAACCCAGTTCAGGATCTGCCCCCAATACGGCAAATTTGTATTTTGGGGAGATCAGCGGGGTATGAAGTTGCAAACGCAGGGCTCTTATTGCTGTTTTATTTTTTTTTGCAGGAGTCGATGTTCCCCTTTTCAGTAAGACGTTTTGAAAGGCTGATGCATAGAGTGCGTTGTCGGGATCGGACCCAAAACGCCAAAAATCTCGCAGGCGAATCTCATCCACTTTTCCTTCTTGCACAGAGATCTTTCTGTTCGGTCCCCATTCCCAGGTGAAATCACCCGTACAATTTTGTACAAGGTACTTGTATTCAAGTTGTTCCGTCTCTCCATCCAGCATAATCTGCCATTCACCCGGATATTGGTTCTTCAGCGCAAGGGACTTTTTGGGATCCCACTGCCCAAATTGAGGAGTCGATCCTGAAATGAAAAGTGTCTCTCCCCAGGCTGTCTGATAGTCAATTTTAAAAGATAGTTTCATTTTTTCCTTTTCTAGTTCAGGTTGATGTTTTTCCACATCCTCAAATTTACAAATCTGTTGTGTAATTATGGTGATTTTTAAAGTAAATATTCAACTTAAGAACCTTGGTTTTGTTTTTGCGTATGATGTAAAGTTAGTAACAAGAAACAATTATGTTTAAAATATGAATACCAACTTCACGACGACTCCTTTGCCAAAACTCATTAGATCGATTGCGCTTCCTTCCAGCGTTGGCATGATATTCAATACCTTGTTTAATGTTGTGGATACCTATTACGGAGGATTGGTTTCTACCACGGCTTTGGCAGCACTGTCGCTCTCCTTTCCAATCTTCTTCCTGATACTTTCTGTTGGCATGGGGATGGGCACAGGTGCAACGGCCCTCATCTCCTCCGCGTTGGGAGCAGGCCACAGGAAGAATGCCGGAATCTATGCTGCCCAGGCGATTACCCTCGCTTTTTTTAATGCACTTCTGCTGACAGTCCTTGGTATGTTACTCGCCCCTCATTTGCTCAAACTGCTTGGTGCAAAAGACGAATACCTTGGGGTGGCAGTAGCTTACATGAACATCATCCTGTCGGGAACACTCTTCTTCCTGCTCAACAGTACGCTCAATGCTACACTTACCTCCAGGGGTGATACCAAAACATACAGGAACTTTCTGACGGCCGGATTTTTAATGAATGTTGTGATGGATCCATGGTTTATGTACGGCGGACTGGGTGTTCCGGCCATGGGGGTTGGCGGAATCGGATTTTCGACAGTCATCATTCAGATATTTGGATCCTTTTACCTGGTGTACCGTATCAGAAAGCAAAAAATCATGGAGGGTATTGGTTGGCGGGAGTGGATCCCAAATCGAAAATACTTTCTGGAACTCTTCAAACAGGGCTTTCCGGCCAGCTTGAACATGATGACTGTGGCCATTGGAATTTTTGTTATCACCTATTTTGCGGGGAAATTTGGCAGGGAAGCAGTCGCAGCCTATGGCATTGCCACCCGAATAGAGCAATTGGCCTTGCTTCCTACCATTGGGCTAAACATTGCTGCCCTTACCATAGCCGCCCAAAACATGGGTGCAGGATTGCCGCGCAGAGTGTTTGAATCGTGGAAGTTAAATATTGTATATGGCCTGCTGATCATCACCGTGGGAATTGTCAGCGTGATGCTGTTTTCCGGTTTCCTGATGAAGATTTTTACCACAGATCCCAGTGTAATAAGGATAGGAAAGGAATATCTGAGTGTGGCTACATTGTTCTTCTTTGCCTACATTTTTCTAAACATATCGGTCTCCACCTTGCAGGGAATTAAAAAACCGCTTTATGCCATTTTCGTGGGAACCTATCGCCAGTTTCTGCTCCCTTATCCACTTTTTCTGCTTCTTTCCGTTCACCTTGGATGGGGAACCAAAGGCATTTGGTGGGGAATCTTTTTTGCCAACTGGAGCGCGGCCATCTTTACCTTTTATTATACAAGGCGCAAATTGAAAACCATTCAGGTAGCCGAAATAAGTGAACCAAAGTGAATAAAGAAATCCAAAATGCCTGAAGCAGTACTGGAATTCAAACTTTAGCCCACTTTAGTCATTATGGGTCACTGCTATTTCTTTGAATTATCTTTTAGGGAAACGGTTCTGTTGAAGACGATTTTTTCGTTAGTAGAATCCGGGTCTACGTTAAAATAGCCCAATCTCTCAAACTGGAAATTGGACAGGGGAGTTGCATTCCTGACAAAAGGTTCTATCAGGCAATTCCCGAGTACTTTCAAGGAATCCGGATTGAGGAACTCCAGAAAGTCTTTTTCCTTGTTTCCGTCCGGATCTGGATCCGTAAAGAGACGATCATATTGCCGTACTTCGCAGGCTAGTGCCCCTGAAGATGCCACCCAGTGCAGGGTTGCTTTAACTTTTCTGCCATCCGGGGCATTTCCTCCCTTGGTTTCCGGATCGTAGGTACAATGCAACTCAACAATATTCCCGGCAGGGTCCTTGATTACATCGTTGCAACGGATAAAGTAGGCATAACGCAATCTGACCTCCTTCCCGGGAGCCAAACGGTAGAATTTATTGGTGGGCTCTTCCATAAAATCTTCCCTTTCGAGGTAGATTACTTTCGAGAAGGGAACTTTTCGTTTGCCCATCAGTTCGTCCTCGGGATTATTGACGGCATCCACCTCTTCGACGACCTCATCGGGAAAGTTGGTAATGACCACTTTGAGCGGATCCGTCACACACATCACGCGTTGAGCCCTTTTGTTCAGATCTTCACGAATGCAGTACTCCAGCAGGGCTACGTCCGTAACTCCGTCTACCTTGGTGATTCCAACCATTTCCGCGAAATTGCGGATCGATTCAGGTGTGTACCCCCGACGGCGCAGTCCGCAGATCGTAGGCATTCTCGGGTCATCCCAGTCTTTGACATATCCCTCTTTGACCAACTGGAGCAGTTTGCGTTTGCTCATTACTGTGGAGGTAATGTTAAGTCTGGAAAATTCAATCTGCCTGGGTCTGTAATCAGAGTCTTTCAACTCGTCTACAAACCAGTCGTAAAGCGGTCTGTGTACTTCGAATTCAAGTGTGCAGATAGAGTGGGTAATTCCTTCCCAGTAGTCTGATTGCCCGTGGGCATAGTCGTACATCGGATAGATGCACCATTTGTCGCCGGTTCGGTGATGGGGCTGTTTCAGGATACGGTACATCAGGGGATCGCGCATGTGCATGTTGGGGGAGGCCATATCGATTTTGGCCCGAAGTACGCAGGCCCCTTCGTTGTATTTACCCTCCTTCATGTCCGCAAAAATGCGCAGGTTCTCCTCGGGAGAACTGTTTCTTGTCGGACTATCTGTTCCCGGCCTGGTTGGCGTACCGCGCTGCTCACTGATGGTCTCCTGACTTTGGAAATCGATGTATGCTTTGCCCCTTTTGATCAGCTCCACGGCAAAATCATACAACTGGTCGAAGTAGTCTGAAGCATAATACAGTCGATCTTCCCAATCAAATCCCAACCATTTTACATCCTCCATGATGGAGTCCACGTACTCCGTCTCTTCCTTGGCAGGGTTGGTATCATCGAACCGGAGGTTTGTCTTGCCCCCGAATAATTTGGCTGTGCCAAAATTTAGACAGATAGATTTTGCGTGGCCAATGTGCAGGTAACCATTTGGTTCCGGAGGGAATCTGGTGTGAACTCTTTTGTCATTCTTCCCCGCCGCCAGATCTTCCACGATCTGCTGCTGGATGAAATTTTTTGGAACGATAGGATCCATGGTCGTTATTTTATTGTTTTATTCTTCTTGGAGTCAAGTGCCCTTAAGTATTTAAAGTGCCTAAAACACCTGAGTACATAACCGGCAGTTTGAAAGGATCAAAAGCCGGCAGTTTCTGTTTTGGGGCATTTTAGGCACTCTCGGCAAAGGTAGTAAGAGTTGTTTATTAGGGAAGAAAAAAATGTAGTTAAAAATGAGTTAATTTTGGTGGCAATAATTGGGAAGGTTATGGGATTGATTGAACTGGAAGGAATGGAGTTTTACGCCTATCATGGTTACTTCAAGAGTGAACGGATTGTAGGAAACCGTTTTGAGGTAAATGTATCCATTGAAACGGATTGTGAAACGGCTGCGCAAAGCGACCATCTTTCTGACGCACTGAATTACGAAGCTATTTACAGGCTGGTCAAGGAAGAAATGCACCAACCTTCTCATTTGCTGGAACATGTTGCAGGGCGCATACTCAACAGGATTCACGGTACCTACCGGGGATTGGGCAAGGTAACAGTGAAGATTTCCAAAGCCAGACCTCCAATGGGTGGTCATATCAAGGCCGTTAGTGTGACGATGGTACGATAAAAGCTATTTTTGTGTTGCAGGTTTTCTTGCCCGAGAAATTTCTCTATATTTGCAGCCTGAAAACGGTCGGTTGGCCGAGTGGTTAGGCAGCGGTCTGCAAAACCGTGTACGGCGGTTCGAATCCGCCATCGACCTCAATGTATTGTCTATATAAAATCGTCTGAAATGTCAATACATTGAATTTCAGGCGATTTTTTTTGTACCTACAAAAAATGGCCCATGTTTAAATTCCTATTGGCAAGCGCTACATCCGATCAGGCGAAGAAAACCGACCCGCACAGCAAAGCCGAGTTTATCAACATTCCAATTCAGCTTTTGTCCGGTTTTCTGGAGGATTCGCGGTCGTCTATCCGGAACATCTATTACTATTCCATTTACGCTTATTTCGTTAAAATTCAGAAGGGAACAACCAGGGAAAAATACCGGGAAACCTGCCAATGGCTGAATTTTCAGGAGGTGGACCGCGAAGAGAACCTGCAGCGTGGAAAAGTTTTGTTTGATAGATTCAAGAATGCACCCATGACTGGGATCGAACGAAATCTATATTCGGAATACAACAAACCTGAAAAGTCAGATTTTGAAAAGGCCTGTTTCCTTGCCTATCATGCCATGAAATCGATCGTTGGAAATAAAAATTTCCAAAAGTCAGACAACAAGCTCTTGTGGGCCAGAATGGACGGTCAGGTCAAAGCCATACACGATGTTTCGGAGCTTTCTGAACAGATCCGCTTTTTCACACAAGAATACCAGACCCTGAAAATCAAAAGGGAATTGCAGGAAAATTGGGGTTTGGTCTATTATGCCCAGCAAACGAGGGGATTTTACGTGTCATTCAGGTTGGATTTGAAATCTTTGATCCTGGAAGCCATGAAGCGGAAAAGAAAATCCATAGAAAAGCAGAGGCTCAACAAATTAAGATCCCTGGAAACAGAGGTATCGACAGAATTGAATAAAAAATCAAAAGGCTCAAAATCAGAAGTATAAGGATCTCCATCTTTCAAATAATCTTCAAGATTCTCTGATTTTATTTCTCGTACATATCACAGACAAGTTATACCCTTATCACATCCTTATCACAGACTAAATAAATTGAATTTGTCAGGAATGCTGCAATTAGTTGGTTTGAAGTCGAGGCAATCGCATTCTAGCGAGGATCATTTGTCTGTAACGAGGGTTGTTTTGCGCTCAAATATTCGATTCTCAACGCATGTAACCGCCTGGATTGGATGATTGCCTTGCTCAGAAAGGCAAAAATATGGTTCAAATCCATAATTAAGGAAGGTTTTTGCATCTGATCTGTGCAATAAGTTGCCAAAGTTAGTTGTTTTTGGCTGCTATCCATGCAAAATGAACAAACAGGAGCCATTTCGGCCGCAAAACCAACCAGACAGCGTCCCATTTCTGATCCATCAGGCTCACCACCCTGTTTTTTGAGCCATCAGGAGCAAGTTTGGCCTAAATTTTCAGTAGCACCAATTTTGAGTAGACAGACTGTTTTGTGCCGAAATATTCGCAATTAATTATATTGTAGGCATATTATAATGTATATAAAATCAATAAGATAATATACTACATATGAATAAAAAGTTTATTGATAATTTTCAATATGTCCTTATTTTGCACAAAAGAGTGCCAAAAACTATATAAACAATATAAATATAGACATATAGAGGTATATAATTGAAGTTATAGATTATATAAGGGATGGGATGGGCATTATCCTGGTGTTTTTTTGAGAGAGGAGAGCAAAGTGTCAGAAGAAGGTGTTGGACTGGGTAAAAGTTTATCTATTTTGGCGTGGAGATTACTTCATTGGGTTCGCAGGGCGGAATAATATATTTTATTCTTCAGGTGGATTGGTTCTGGGAAGGAAAGTGGTTTCCCGTTTGTGAAATATTTATCCTTCCTGGAATTTTGGGTAGTCATCCTTTGTATTATTTGAAACGCTATGGATATCTTTGGAGTATACCATATTTTACCCTGACGGGTTAAAATTTGCCTGTTGATGTTAATTGGCTGCATCTGGGCTTTTTTCGAAGAGTAGTCACCTGGAATTGTCTAAAAAACTAAGTTATGAACAGAATGTTTTTGATTACTTACGTCATCTGGATGTTTTCGGAAATTTGGCTGAACCGGATGATGCGGTCCAACAAGAGTGATTTACAGGATTCGGATAGGTTTACCCTTTTGGGAATCTGGCTGACGATTGTAACAAGCATCTTCCTGGCGGTTTGGGCTTCCTTTGGTTTAAACCATCTGATTTCAGGCAATGCGTGGCTGCAATATGTTGGGCTTGTGCTCGTTTGGTCAGGTGTAATTGCCCGGATGCTTGTCATTCGTTCGATGGGCAGGTTCTTCACGGTTGATGTTACCATCCGCCCGGATCACAAGCTGAAAACCGATGGGTTCTTCAGATTTGTCAGGCATCCCTCTTACCTGGCTTCGCTGGTTTCCTTCCTTGGTTTTGGAATTTCACTCAATAACTGGTTTTCTCTGGCCATTGTGGTTGTGCCTGTTTTTTGTGCTTTCCTGATAAGGATTGGAGTAGAGGAGCGTGTTTTGCTGGAGCAGTTTGGTGCAGCATACAGTGATTATCAGGGAAAAACCAAGAGAATCATCCCATTTGTATTCTAGGAGCTCAGCTCTTACTGCTGTAAATTCTGCAGTAGTTTTGAACTGAAGGAGCGGTAAAGCCATCAAATTTGTTTATATGGAACACAGCCATCACAGCCCTCGGGATGGGCAGATCAATCATGCATTTGTCGTGGGTATTGCCCTGAATTTTATTTATGTCTTGGTTCAAATATTTGCCGGTCTTAAGATTAATTCCTTGTCTTTGCTTTCAGATGCCGGTCATAATTTTTTGGATGTTAGCGGATTGGCTCTATCTATGCTGGCTTTCAGGCTTACAAAATCGAAGGCAACCAGGAATTTTACCTACGGATACAAAAAATCTTCTATTCTGATCTCATTGCTCAATACAATTGTATTGCTTGTTTCGATTGGTGCCATCGGTTATGAGGCAATTGTCAGAATCAGTCATCCGGAGCAGATATCAGGCGGTGTTATTGCAGGAATCGCCCTGACAGGGATCTTTGTCAATGGACTTTCGGCCTTCCTGTTTTTTCGGGAGAAAGAGAAGGACATCAACATTCGAAGTGCCTTTCTGCACCTGTTTTCGGATGCCCTGATTTCGATGGGACTGGTTATCGGCGGAGTACTGATTTATTATACACAACTTTACTGGATTGATTCCCTGCTAAGTGTGCTTATTTGTCTGGTGATTATCTGGAGTACCTGGAATATGCTCAAAAGCAGCTTATACCTTTCGCTGGACGGAGTACCTGAAGAGATTGATATTTTGGAAATCATTCGTAAGATAGAATCCGTGGATGGGGTGAAAAGTATTCACCATGTGCATATTTGGGCCATAAGCACGCGGGAGAATGCCCTGACCGGACATTTGGTCGTTTCAGACGGCCTGACGGCAGATCAGATAAATTTGACCAGAAGATTGGTTAAACAACTGTTGGCGCATCTCAACATCCATCATTGTACGCTGGAAATTGAATCCATGGCACAAGATTGCGGAGATGAAAACTGTTGAGGGAAGTAGTTGGAATTCAAATTGTGTTTAAATTTGAGGTAGTTTGTTCAAGAATTCATATCAGTTGTTCCGTTTAGATCAGCTATTACTAACTGCATCCGGATTAAATTTAATGAAACCGGCCGTTGAACCGGCCGTGGTTTACCTTTGTGAAGCAAAGACGGGGCCTATTAAGGACTGCTTGTCCCTTGTTTAATTACGCTTGCCTTTGATGTAGTTGATGGTTTGCAGCGTGGTAACGATGTGGTTAAAAGCTATCGCAGCAGGGACAGTTATTCAAGGAATCGCAAAATTATTCAGCATGAAATCAATCAACCGGCGAGAATTTTGTCTGGGTGCTACATTTTCAGGCCTCGGATTGGGTGTGACTGCTAACTCACTGTTCCCTGTAAATCATGTGTACCATCCGGGGGGAACTAAAATTGGCATGATTGGGCTGGACACATCGCATTGCATCGCCTTTGCGGTAGCATTGAATGGCAGGGATGCCGGGGACTCGTTTGGTGGGTACAGGGTTGCCGCCGCTTACCCTTACGGAAGCCGCGAAATCTTGAGCAGTGCGGAAAGAATACCTGGATATACGGCAGATATCCGCAAACTTGATGTCGAGATAGTCGATTCAATTCAGGAACTGCTGGGCAAAGTAGATGTGGTGATGCTGGAAACCAACGATGGCCGGTTGCATCTTGAGCAAGCCATGCAGGTTTTGAAAGCCGGAAAGCCAATGTTTATAGACAAACCCATGACAGCATCCCTGTCCGATGCGATCGTCATCTTCAGGGAGGCCAAGAAATATGGGGTCCCCCTGTTTTCAAGTTCGTCCCTTCGCTACCTTTCGGGAATGGAGGAGGTACACTCAGGTAAAATTGGGTTGGTAACGGGGGCAGATACCTTCAGTCCGGCAAAATTGGAGAAGACACATCCTGATCTTTTCTGGTATGGTATTCACGGAGTGGAGACGCTGTTCACAGCGATGGGCAGAGGTTGTAAACAAGTGGTCAGGATTTCGGATGAAAATACCGACCTGGTGGTTGGAACCTGGATGGATGGTAGAATCGGTACATTCAGGGGGATTAGGAAAGGAACAGCTGATTATGGCGGAACCGTTTTTGGCGATAAGGGAATAAAAACGCTTGGCGGATACGGAGGTTACAATCAGTTGCTGGTTGAAATTATCAAATTTTACAAAACCGGGATTGTTCCTGTGAAGGAAGAAGAAACGCTGGAAATACTTGCTTTTATGGAAGCGGCAGATAGCAGTAAGATGAACGGGGGTGCCCCGGTTGAAATGGCAATCGTGATGGATAGGGCCAGGGAAAAAGCTGCCTCAACCCTGATGGGATAAGTGTAGTGCAAAGGTTGTATATTGAAAAATTTGAAATCAGGTCATGGAAAATGCGAGAAGAACATTTATCAGGAAATCGTTGGCCAGTGCTTCTGCACTCTCAGTTGGTGGAATCTTGCCGGGATTTGGTGCTGCCAGTTATGGAAGGATCATAGGGGCAAACGATAGAATCGTGGTCTCTATGATGGGGGTCAATTCAAGGGGCAAAGCTCTTGCTAAAAATTTTTCCATTCAGGAGAATTGTGAGATAGCCCATGTTTGCGATGTTGACTCCAGGGCCATTGCCGCCTGCATAGAGGCCATCAAGGGAAGGCAAGTCAGGATGCCCAAAGGATTTGTAGATTTTCGGCAGTCGCTTGAAAATAAAGATATTGATGTGATGGTAATTGCTGCACCCGACCACTGGCATGCACCTGCATCGTTGTTAGCCATGCAGGCAGGCAAACACGTTTATGTCGAAAAACCTTGCTGCCACAATCCCCGGGAGGGAGAAATACTGGTCGAAGGAGCCAAACTTTACGGCAAGGTGATTCAAATGGGTAACCAGCGCAGGTCGTGGCCGAATGTGGTCAAGGCGATTCAGGAGGTGAGGGAGGGCTCCATCGGAAGGGTCTATTTTGGAAAGGGCTGGTATACAAACAATCGCGGACCTATCGGAACAGGGAAAGATGCGGATGTCCCCTCCTGGCTCAACTGGGATTTGTGGCAGGGTCCTGCGCCGAGGAGAGCTTTCAAGGACAATTTTTTACACTACAACTGGCACTGGTTCTGGCATTGGGGAACAGGGGAGGCACTAAACAACGGAACACACATGGTGGATTTGTTGCGGTGGGGAATGGATTTGGATTATCCCGTTAGGGTAAGCTCCAGCGGAGGCCGATTCCGGTACAAGGACGATTGGGAAACACCTGATACCCAGGTGATAAATTTGGATTTTGCCAAAGGGGTCTCCATCTCGTGGGAGGGACGAAGCTGCAACGGAAAGCCGAACGAGGGTAGTTCCGTAGGGGTGGTGTTTTATGGCGAAAATGGAAGTCTGATGATTCCAAGCGGGAACAGCTATACAATTTTTGATCTTCAGGGTAAAGTGGTCAAAGAGGTCAGGGAGCAGTACACCATCGACCCGCATGACCTTTCGAACCCATCCGAACAGATTGACGCGTTACACATTCAAAACTTGTTTGATGCCATAAAAAATGGGAGTCCGCTGAGATCGGATGTGGATTCTGGCTTTAAGAGTACACTGTTGGTCCAGTTGGGGAACATCTCGCAACGGGTGGGCAGGAGCCTGAACATTGATCCGGCCAACGGACACATACTGAAGGATCACGAAGCTTCCGGATTTTGGGGCAGAAGTTACGAAAAGGGATGGGAGATGAAATTGTAATGGGTGACAGGGGGAGGATTTTAAACCTTTGCAACCAATCCCAGTTACCGAGGATAAACGTCACAGATTGCATACTGTTAATTATAAAGTTTGATAATATATAACATAAATTCAATTAGATATAAAACATTAAATAATCAATTAATTTAATATTGTTGTCCATTGGAATCAAATCAGCTGATCAGTTACATTGCCCTTGGTGCACCTGCTACAAGAAGGCCTGCTCCGGGAGATTTACCCTATTTGAGGCCGGAAATCGGTTTCACGCCAAAATGGTATCATCGGGCACTGGGTGTCGATTTTGGCAAAAAATACCATACCGATCCAATTTACAGAAAGCAGATGCTCGAGCGAATGAGGGAGGAGGTTGACAGGCGTTTCCCCGGTGAAGGCATTGGAAAGATGGAGGAGGATGGGCAGGCAATGGATTTGCTGACAGGGGTTTATGGGGCGTGTACCATTGCGTCCATGTTTGGAGTCCCCATCAGGTATGACGCTGAACAGTGGCCAACCAGTGAACACCGTGAACTGACGGATGAAGAAATGAACCAACTATTGCCAGTAAATCCCGGGTCCAACCCGTTTTTTCTCGCTATTTTGGATCAGGTAGACCAAATTGCTGCAACAGAAGGCAAGGTAATAGGGTTCATTAACTGGCAAGGAGTTTTGAACAATGCACAACGACTCAGGGGGCAGCAGTTGTTTATGGACATGCTGATTGATCCTGAAATGACCCTGAATTTGCTTGAATGCGTCACGACTACGATGATTGATGCGGCCAGGATGTTGCAGGAGCGGCAGAGAGCAACAGGGTTCAACTATTCCTTTTTTACTGTAAGTAATTGTTTGGTTAATATGATTCAACCAGAATTATATCAGGAATATATACTACCATTTGATATTAGAATATCCGAAGCATTTGATGCTATGGGCATTCACAATTGTGCATGGAATGCCTCTCCCTACCTGGATGACTATTCCAACATTCCCAGGGTAAGATATCTCGACATGGGCCTTGAATCAGATCTGGTCAAGGCCAGGTCCCTATTCCCTGAGAGCAGGCGCTCCCTGATGTATACCCCAATGGATCTTGCCAACAAATCTATGCAAGAAATAGAGCGAGACCTGACATTCGTGGCCATGAATTATGGTCCGTGCGACATTGTCGCGGCAGATATTGAGGTTGGGACACCCGATAGCAGGGTACAGGAGTTTCTGACACTGTGTCGTCAACTTTCCGAAAAATTGGTATAAAATTTTGCCATCATGAAAAATTGTGTTGTTCTGCTGGTTGTTGTTGCTGCATCTATTGCGATGAGTTTTCAAAATGCCGATAGTAGAAACTCATTAATCAAATGGAATTCTGAATGGAGGGGTCATGTCTATCCGTCCGAGCAGCTGGTTACGACGGATTCCGTGAGTGGAGCGAAGATCATTTTTGCAACAACCAATCCTGCAAAGGACATGAATTTTTACTTCGACTGGAACTGTTGGTTCAAAGACCAGAGTTGCATGTTTTTCACTTCCGACCGCAGGGGGAAAACCGAATTGTTTGGCTATATTCCGAAAACAGGAGAACTGGTGTGCTTCAGTCCCGATTCTACGGCAGTGAATTACTGGTTCGCCACGGTGGACTTTGAATCCCATGATGTGTACGTGACGGGAAACAATTCTGTCAATGCCTGGCACATTGATCTTCGTTTCAACAGGGATTCATCCCGGGTGGAATCGGTAACAATCAAGGAGAGGATCATTGCAACTGCGCCCGAAGGTGCTCACTACATCAGTGCCCTCTCCGAAAGTGCCGACTGCAAATTCCTTTCCGTCGCCACATCTCCCAACAACAATACTACACACAAGGAGATTCTTGCTGTCTCCATCGATTCGGGAAAATCCAGCCTTTTGTACAGTTTGGAGAGTTCAGTCCCGCTTACGCACATTCAGTTCAACAAATACAATCCCTATTTGCTGCGATTTTCGTACGATGCACCAAAGTTGCCTGATATTCACCGCATGTGGGTGGTTGATACGCGGAAACCAGGTCAGGCAGAAAAAATTCATCTGCAGGAGACCGGAGAACTGGTTACCCACGAGGATTGGTGGATCAACGATCAGCTTACCTTTTGCGGAGGATACCTGAAGGAAGAATCGGATGTCAAGTTGGTCAGCATTCATGATCAAAAAACAAGGATCATTGGGAAGGGAGCCTGGTGGGACAGTGGATCTCCGGAGGAGATTTCAAAATACAACTGGTGGCACGCATCGGGTGCACGCGATGGAAAATGGGTGGCAACCGACAACTGGCACGGACGGATTGCCATCATCGACATGAGAACCTCTCATCTCCGCCTATTAACCACCAATCACCGGATTTACGGTAGGGGTGAGCATCCCCACGTTGGGTGGGCTCCAGACAGCAAAAGTGTTGAATTTACTTCCAACCGACGGGGGAATGCCGATGTTGTGATTGCCTATCTCCCCCTGGAGAAATGGGAACAACCGTTTGATGAATAGGCTGCCTGTTGCAGCATGGTCTTGATTTCTGCATTTAAGGATGGTGAACAAAGGAGGTAGGGAAGGTACAGGGATACACTTTTTTGCCGTCAAATTCCCTGATCCAGGTTTCGAACTCTCTTTTATCTTTTTTCAGCACGATTACCCGTCCACCGGCTTTCGGATCTTCCGGATCTTTCATGAACTTGGAGACGCGTCCGTAGGTGAGTGCAATACCGTGATAGACCGAGATATAATCATTCAGATGGTCGTGCCCGACAAAAGTTCCCATTACATCGCCGCATTCCAGCATGGCTGTGAATAGGCCTGAATTGATCACAGGACTGCATTCATCCTCATTTCTTGCTCCCAGAAATATTCCATCCTTTTGGTTGTGTGCCTGGGTATATTCAGGCAGCGGAATGTGAAAAAAAGCAACTGCAGGCAATGCTTGGCCATGGTTCCCTTCTGCAAAGGCTGCACTGTTTTTTCTGTACCAGTTGATTTGCGAAAAACTGATCCAGCCATAGCCATCCACATTGGGCTTCAGGGTACTGTAGGAGTTGGAATCCATGCAATAGATCAGAGCGACTGCTTTGCTGCTATCATCCAAAATTGGAAGGATGAAATTGGAGTTGCCCGTGATTCCTCCAACATCTGAATTCAAACATCCCGGAATCTTTTCCACTAAACCGGAAAGCTGTTTTCTGGAAATGCCCCGCTCTGATTCGTGGTTACCGAATACGACCACCCAGGGAACTTTGGATGCCTCAAAAATTTTCCAGAGTTGCTGATATCCTTCCGAGGGATCTTCCTGGGTGACGATATCTCCGGTCAGAACAACCAGATCCGGCTTTTCAACCGACAGAACGGATTTTATCACTTCAAATGAGGCAAGGTTACTTTTGTTCGCCGTGTTGATGTGGGTATCTGTGAACTGCACTATCTTGAATTCGCCATTGGCATGAAATCTAAGATCTGCTTTTCCGGCGGAAATGGCATTTTCTGCAAATAGCAGCAGCAAAAGCAGGGTGAGGCAACTATTTTTCATCGTTTACTTGGTAAGGGTGAAGGAATCAATCAGTTTTCCCTGAAAGTTGACAGATTCGGATGTCAGTGTATTGCCCACTATCTTCACATACTGGAAAATATGGCCAGCTCCATTTCTGACTTCGGCATAGGGCTCCTCCGTCATCTGGTGATCCCCGTTAGGGATTCCTACAGAGATGATGTAGGCGGTCCCATCCTTGTAGGAGGTTACCACTTTGCCTGCCTTCATTGGCTTTGACCGCATGTAATAGTGGAGATGTCCGCCGAAAACCATATCGGCGTGGTATTTGTCAAAAAGAGGTACCCAGGCCTTCTGAATGTCGAAATAGGGTTCTTCCCAATTGTAGGGAGGAAAGTGGAACATGGCAATTTTCCATTTGGCCTTTGTTTCGGCCAGTTGTTTTTCAATCCAGGCCGTTTGTGCATCGATGGGAGATGTGGCATCAATCATCAGGAAAAGGGCGTTTTTGTAGGTGAAAGCATACGTCTGCTCCTTTGGGACGCCTTCAGGGCCATTCAACGGGTAGCTGAAGAGGTCGCAGTACATTTTTGCACCCAGTCCGGCTCTGTTGTCGTGGTTTCCGGGTACGTTCATGAATGGAATTCTGCTGGCAGTTTCTTTGGAATATTCATACAGTGCATCCCACTGATTCCTGTTCAGTCCGTCACTTACCAAATCACCAACGATGGAAAAGAAGGCGGCATCTGGATGTGCTGCCCACGATTTTTTGAGAATCTCTCCGAATTGAGGGGAGAAGTGGGTGTCTCCAAACCAAAGAAAAGAGAAGGAGTCATCCTTTGCGGCAGTCTGGAAGTTCTGGGTGGCCAACCACTCTTTTTGCAAGGCTATTTGGTATTCGTACCTGACACCTGGTTTGAGATTTTTCAATTTTGCCGTAAAATGATTCGTGTAACGATCGTTCATCAGCATTCTGTCTTCCATCACCATCTTTTCGGCGGTTACCGAATAAATTTTTGAACTCCCTTTTTCCCTGTATTTTAAGGTGTTCGCCTCAGTAGCAAGGTTAGTTCTCCACTGAATGTCCATGCTATTGGAGGGATCCGCGCTCCAGGTCAAGATAATCTGGTCGGCTGTACTGGAAGAGGGATAAGGGGTTGATCTGAAAGCTCCCGCCAAATGGGATTCGGCACTTCTTCCCCTGGTAGTGGTAAGCAACTGCTGCCCTGCCAACTCTGGCGGTACATTTTCGAGTACGAGTTCGTCCCAGTCGTTGTAAGTGGAAGCGCCATCTTTCAGGATGCCAACCTGTTGATTTTCCGGAAAGAAATTGGAGAGCTTGAGCAGATCCCCCTTGTGTTGCGGAGCGACAGAGACGAAATAGTGCAGGGCCAGGCCATCGTCAAAGCCATTGACGCCCAGCCCAACTTTTCCGGTTCCAAAGGATTTCTGCCAGACTTCGTAGGTGGTTTTTTTATTTCTCATGGTCAGAGATGTTTTTCTGAACCCGGTTTCGGCCATCCAAAACGGCAAACTTCCTTTTTCTTTGCTAACCATGGCAGAGACGATAACAGGGACGTTCACGTCAAAGGTCCAGTGGGCGGTGGAAAGAATACGGAGCTCCTCCTTTGAAAACAAACCGGTCACTTTCGGAACATCCAACTTCATCAGGTCGGTCTGACTGGTGGTTTTGTACAGGTCCGTAATGACCCGTTCCATCACGTCACTGACGTTTTTTCCCTTTTGCTGACCTGAGACATTTCCTGCGGTCAGAAAGATCAACAGGGCAACCTGTAGTACTGCGAATAATTTTAAAGAGTTCATTTTTGTAGTAGTTATAATTGATAAATCGTTGGTAGTATGGATTTTTTAAGCGTAGTGTACCATTGTGTGGCAATTCTTGCGGTTTTCTTTTACCCCGACTAAAAATTCAGAGATGCTTTATTCAGAAATCGGGTCTGGGAGGCCCACTGTAGGGAGCGGCACCCAGATGCCTGCCGGGGATGATTTTTACGCTGGTAAGTTCTGGGTCGCTCGTTGCAGGTGCATCAATAAAGCCGTGGTAACGTCCCATCCAGTAATCCAATAAAAATCCGGAAGGATGCATGATTCTTTTGCCATCGAGCCCACCATCCAGGTCGGTGGAGCTGTGGTTGTCCTGGGCAATGGAAGTTTCACGGGGCGAGAGGCTCTTTTTGCCCCCTTCATAAGAGATATATCCCGGTTCAAGAAATAGGTCATCCCGGAAGGAATTTGCATAATTGTTGGCCATACAATCCAGGGGAAAGGCCCGAAGATGACTGACTACTTTCTGCTCGTCACAGTCGTTTCCAGTGGCGGCCCCGTATGTGAAATTGTACCATGGTACCTGTGCCATCCGCTTGACCTCCCAGGTGCGGTCGAGGCTTCGCAGGTAGATGGCCTTCAATTGCGGATCCTTCACATACCTGAGCAGGGTACAATAGCTCCAAAAGGCGAGATGGTCATCCCAGGGTGCAATTGTTTCGGGGGGGAAGACATTTTTTTGCCGGATGGTGTTGTTGGGGTATCCCCACTTGATCAATTGCATGTTGCCGGTCTTGAATTTCTCATCACCGGTAATGGCATAGGCAGTTTCCATGAATGTAAGTGCTTCCAGGCCATTGAGTCCTTTGTCGGCGTAGCCGTACGGTCTCAGCAGGTACTCCGGATTCCAGCGGGCCCATCTTGTCGGTTTGCCGTCCAGATCATTCATGACCCAACCGCAATCGATGATGTAGGAGGCCATCCTACGGATGTGTTCTTTGGCCAGCTCCTTTTCCCTACCTTCGGCCACCAGTTCATAGAAAAGGGAGATGGCGTAAAAGTGTGCAACTACTTCGTCGCTCGAGGTGTCCCCTTTCCAAAACCACTTGCCATCCTTGGTAGGGTACCATCTGGCTGGCAATCCACCGGAACCCTGTTTCCCCTTCTCGTCCTTGTCTGCGGTGGTTGACCAGATGGAGCGGGCGATGAATCCATCCACTGGAGTGATGCGGTCGAGCCAGATCAG
>Ga0214219_1000074_pt1 | contig 50723 bp, 63 predicted proteins | sample TroBogypolimnion_26_FD_153057 | JGI IMG/M metagenome (GOLD analysis project Ga0214219, IMG submission 153057) | Freshwater microbial communities from Trout Bog Lake, WI - 25JUL2007 hypolimnion | ecosystem: Environmental > Aquatic > Freshwater > Lake > Hypolimnion/Profundal zone | place: Trout... | reverse complement strand
CTCAAGCGTGGTATCGAAGCCCTTACTAAGACTATCAATCAGATCCAACCACCTCCATCTCCTGAGGCTGCATTTATGGCCTCTATTGCTCACCTTGATCCATTCATGCAGGCAGAAATCAAGCAAGCTGCTCAGAATCTTGCCTTCAGCTACAGACGCCAATGTTAAACATCCCTCTTCTCCCTTGTCCTTGCTGTGGTGGACCCGCTTTATACTCTCATTCTTGCCACGAGACTAGAATGGATGGAAGTGTCTACTGCGTAATTTGTGGCTTGATGGTGGAAGAGTATCATGATACAGATGAGCCAGGTACCGCAATAATCAAGTGGAACGCAAGAGTTTACCCATTTGAAATTGAAAGCTATCCTATATGAAATTCGCCAAACATGCCAAGAGAGTAAAATCTCATGCTACTGATATTTGGAATCTATCTATCAAAGAGATGAAGGACAATATCCAAGCATCAAAAGACAAAAGTATGGCTAGAGAAGCAGAAATAGCAGAAAGAGAACAAGCTCAAACGAGAATTTTGCTCGAAGGAATACAAAAATCTTGTGATGAAAGAGCCAAAGAAGAGGCTCGTGTTCTGTTTGAAAAAGCTTATGCCAAATCCTATGGGTTTGAAAACTATCAGGAATATTGGCATAAAAATGAACCAAGACCCTATGAATTTCAAAATGTTGTTCTTAGGGACTACGCAGAAAAAGCCGAAAAAGGTGGGGTTAAAGAGAAAAGGGCACTTAAAAGACATCTGAAGAGAAGAAAAAGATGGGAAGATGACCCAAATGCTGGCTCCCCTATCTGGTTGAAGCTCCTTGGCGTCTTTGGGGTGATATCAGTCATAGGCATCCTATCAAGTATGCTCATTTTAGCTCTAGCCTTTCCTGTTTTTGGCATGTTTTTATGTATCGGTGGGGCCTTTGGGACCATGGGTGGTGATGGAGCTATGCCAGAAAAAGAACTTTAATAACATTGGTAAGGAGGCCAACTTGGACGAAAGAAAACATAAACATTTTAGGATTCTATATATTCCTCTTAGCGATTTGTGGTATAGAAAAATCCTACCTATTTTCTATTAATAATTGGTAGTAAACAGCGCCTTCCTCAGTATAATACAAGTGGAGGGTGTTCATGCTTATTACCAAGGTCGGTGATTCCCGCGAAAAACTCGATACCAAGCTGGCTAAGCTGAATAAGATCCTCGTGAAATATGGCTATGAGAATGCCGCCATCACCGCCGAGGAAACCATTTATGTTACCGCTGAGGGGACTGAAGTTGTTGCTCCTGAAGTGGTTCTCCCCACCCTTAAGTTTCGTGCTTACCAGTGGACCGTCAATATCCCTGTGAACCACGTTGGAAAAGACAACACTGAGTTCATCGGCTACCTCGAATTTGGTTCTGAGGCCGCTGGTAACAAGGTTATCCCCGCTTTTGACCCCGAAGATCCCTCTGCTGGTATGTATGATGGTATTCTTCTTGATCTGGCCCGAAGCCGCAAGAGCAACTGCGATCATTGCAACAAGCTCCGCACTCGTAACAAGCTTTTCGTCTTCAAGAAGGATGGCGAAATGCACACTATCGGCTCTACTTGCGCTCGTGAGTGGTATGGTATCGAGATTGAGGGCTTCCTTAATGCCTGGAAGGGTATTTGCTCCATGACCGATGAGGATGAACGGGAATACCGCAATAAGGCATATAGTCGGATGGCCTTTGTTTCTGAAATCCTGGTCTATTGCATGGCTTCCATTGATCGGCAGGGCTTCATTGCCTCTAAGTTTGACAATTCCACCGTCAATGATGCCAACTACTGCTACAATTGGAACCACATCCCTGAGTGCCGTAAAGGAAATCGCACTCCTGAGACCCTCGACCACATTCGCAACAGTGAAAAGAGCTTCAATGAGATGATCGTCCGGATGTCCGAGTGGTATCAGACCTTCTCCCCTACCACCCTCTTTGATCATAACCTTCGCTCTGGTGTTCTTGATCTCACACTGACCTTTGGACAGGCTCCTTGGGCCATTATCAAGTGGATGGATGCTGAGAAGCTGGCCTATCGCAATGGAATGGCCAAGAATGCTCCTGCTGAAGTTCCCGCCGCTGAGCTTCTTCTGGCCCCCAACGAATATGTTGCTGGCTCTGGTGAAAAGGTGAGTATTGATGGACAGGTGGTATTCACTCGTGCTTTCGATACCGATTATGGAACTTCTTATCTGATTAAGATTGCAACTGTTGAGGGCACTATTGTTTGGTTCTCCAGCAACTTTGAATACGTCAATTGCAACTTCAATGATTTGATCCGTGGAACTTGGGTCCATATTGCTGGTAAGGTCAAGAAACAGGATACTTACAATGATACGAAGCAGACCATTCTGACTCGTTGCAAGCTCTCTACTACTGAGGTGAATTAATGAAAGCTAAATTTGCCAAAATGAATCGTGAAGCTAGGCTCAATGGTGGTAGTTTTTACCCCAGTAATCGCTATTTTCTTTCTCCCAAAGCTATGGCCGAAGCTAAGCATACCGAAGATGTGGCAAGATCCAGAGTAAAGCGAGAGGGCGGTTCTTATTTTCTCTTCCAATGCGGGTGTGGTTGTGGTGTAAGTTTTGTAAAAAGGAAAAACTAATGGATAACTACAAATACAAACAGGGTGAAGTGGTTGAGTGGAATGGTGGAGGAATTTTTAATCCCCCCATCTATGTTAGGGTTTGCGGAGTTTCGACTATCCCGGTGGCTGTTCTTGGTCACGGGTACATTGTTGAGCTTACAAAACCCCTACCCGATTACCCTTATACCCACGCTTCGGCTTTTGAGTGTCATCTTAGAGGAAAAAATGACCAGAACAGTTCTTGTAGTTGATGATGACCCCTCTCGCTTCGTAGCGATGAAGGCCACTATCCTTAACCACAAGGATATGGAGATTTTCTATGCTCCATCCTCACAAATGGCTAAGGTTATGTTGGCTGCAAAGAAGTGGGATATTGTTCTCTTGGATCATGATCTAGGTGGGGAAGATGAGTCTGGTTATGCGGTAGCCCAGGCTGTGCTTCTGAACCCCCCTTATCAAGTCATTGTCCACTCTATGAACCCGGTGGGGGCTTTGAACATCATGAGGCTTTTGAGCGGCCATGTAAGGGAACTTCACCGTGTTCCTTATCATCGACTGGTGAGTAATAGCTAAACAAGGAGCCAGTATGACCCCCACAGAACGAGAGACTTATAGGCGCGATGCAGCCCTACAGATTTATATCAGTATGACAACTCATATGTTTGCATTGAAAGATGCCGGAAGTCTACATCCCGTATACTCAAACGTGGTAGAATTTGCCGTGAAGCATTCTGTAGAGCAAGCAGACTTACTTATTGCTGCTTTAGAGGAATAAAAGAGGGTGAAACTCGCCTTCGCTCTAGTATAATAGCTCTGGAGGCACTACCCATGGATTCTATTAAGACTCGCATTGCTTATCTGCTTGCCACTGCCACCTCTGATAATGAGAATGAGGCGGCTGTTGCTATGGCGATGGCTCAGCGGCTGATGGACAAGCACAACTTGTCTATTGCTGAATTGGGTGTCGAAGAGGCTGAGGGTCTGGAAGAGCAAGTAATCAAGGATGGTGAGTCCTTGTTCGCTGCTGGTCGTATTTCAAGCTGGAAGGATAATCTGGCCAACTATTTGGCCACTGCCAACTCCTGCCGGATCATCAAGTGGTCCCATCAGGGTTATACTCGTGGTGGTGAGCGTGGTTCAAAGTTGGTCATCTATGGTCGCCCTTCTGATGTTGCCATGGTTCGTTTCATGCTTGCCTACGCTATTACTCAGCTTAGCCGTTTCGCCCCCAAGGGAATGGGTAAAGTTTATTCAAACTCCTGGTATCTCGGTGCTGTTCGTGGTATCAATCAGAAGTTGACTGCTGCCAAAAAGGAAACCTACAAGGCCGCTTCTCCGTTTGCTCTGGTTAAGCTGGAGACTCGCACTGAAGCTGTGGACAAGTTCATTGAAGTGGATTGCCCCCGCCTTCGTAGTGCCGCTAAGACTACGCACAATATCCATGCCGGTGCCTATAATCAGGGATTTGAACGTGGAAAAAGTATGGATTTGAACGAGAAAGGTCGGCTCAAGGCCGCTTCTGCTATTGGAGTTAAGTAATGTTGAAGGTTCAGGAGTATCTTCGTTCCGGCAAGACGCTGGACGATCTGAAGGCAGAGTTTGCGATTGGCTCTCGTATTAACGAGAAGCTGAACGTGGCTTGCCTAAATTATTCCATGATTGAATCTCCCATGGGAGAGGAAATCGTTCAGGAGTGCCGTTCTCTGATTCTGGACATGACCTCGTGGAATGTAAAGGGCTGGGCTTTTAAGAAGTTTTTCAACTATGGAGAGGGCCATGTCTCTTCGGACTTCAATTGGTCTGATTTCAAGACTTATGAGAAGCTGGATGGCTCCCTCATCACTCTCTGGTACCACGAAACTGAAGGCTGGCAGGTTTCTACTCGTTCTATTCCTGATGGATCTAATGAAGTTGACGATTCTGGTATGTCCTATCGTGATTTGGTCATCAAGACCCTTCATGACATGGGTGTTTCTTGGAGCCGCTTCATTTTTTCTATGGATTCGGACTACTGCTATGCTTATGAATTGATGACTCCTGAAAATCAGGTAGTGGTTCATTATGATGATCGAAAGCTGGTCTTGACTGCCATTCGTCATTTGAAGACTTTGGAGGAAGTGAATATCCATGGGTGCTTGTCCTTACTCTCCCATCCTACTCCCTTAGTTACTCTCCACAAGGGATTCTCTCTTGATGCCGTTAAAGACTTCGTTCAGACTCGTAATCCTTTGGAGCATGAAGGGTTTGTCCTTATAGACTCTAATTTCAATCGTGTCAAGCTGAAGTCTGATGCCTACTGCCTCATGTCCCACCAACGCGATGGCCTTGGAAAGTCTAACAAGGCTCGGCTGGAATTGATTTTATCTGGCCAGGATGACGATGTTATCCACATCTTGCCTCAGTTTGTTCAAGACAAGATTGTGAACATCAAGAACAAGCTGGTTTCTTTGGTTTCCAGTATTGAGCAAGTGTATGAAGAGATTAAGGGCGCAGAGACCCAAAAGGACTTTGCTCTCCTGGCCATCAAACATCGTTTCTCTGGTGTCTTGTTTGCTCTTCGTGCCGGTAAAGTAGAATCTGCAATTGATTGGTTTAAGAATGCAAGCCCAAAGTCCACCCTTGAGTGGCTTAACCTGGAGGAAGACGATAATGTGGAAGCGTAGTATTGTATTTGTTCTGAGTTTGATGCTGGGGTTCTCTCTCCTAGCAAAGCCGGGTGGTGGGGGATCTTTCTCCTCTAGTCCTAGCCGTTCTGGGAGCTTTAGTTCTCGCCCCAGCAGTCCTAGTGTATCTCGCTCTACTAATGGCGGATCTTTTAGTAACAAGTCCGCTGTTGCAACTCGTCCAACCCAGTCTTCACTGGCCAAGGTTCAACAGCAGAATACCATGTCCACTCAGGCTAAGGAGTCGCTGACAAAGTTCAAGACCCCAGCAGCCACACCACTTCCGGCTCCTACGGCCATTAAATCTTCCCCAGTCTTCGGTAGGGCTCTTGCCAGTGATGGTAGGTCTGCTCCTACAACTTATGGGACCTACCTGTCTTCTCGCACTACTTATTACTCCTCCTACCATCCTCCTGTTTATGTTTACAACTGCCCTCCTCGCTACGGTGTATGGGATGCGATGTTTATGTGGATGATGTTGGACAATATGAATTCCACTATGTATTACAATCATCGCAATGACATGGAATACCAGCAGTGGAGAGCCGATGCTAATAGACAGGCCCAGGACAACGCTGAGCTTCGTGCTAAGCTAGCCGCTATGGATCAACAGGTTCAGGCTTTAAAGGCCGCTAATACCCCTGTGGACCCCGCCTACATGCCACCTAATGTGAATCCCGCTGTCGCTATGTCCGTAGAAGCTGCTGAGGCCACTCTTCCTAAGGATCAAGTACAAAATGAGGCTGTGCCTGAAGCCCAAGGTGATGGATGGGACGATGGTGGTGATATGGGGTATGTCACTTTCTGGGTTCTTGGAATCTTAGCTGGAATTGGTCTCACTGTATGGGGTATTTCCGCTTTGATTAATCGCCGCAATGCTGCTAACTCTTACTCTTCTAGGTATCGTCTATGAGCTTTTTCAAACTCCTAAAAGCCAATCTTGGCATCAAAGAGGACAAAGACACTACTACTGCAATTGTAGATGGCCACAAACTCACTGTTGAACGTGCTGACTCTACTGCACCTATGGGTATGAGGGTTGGGGGACTAGTGGATTATCCTATGGCCCCAATTACAGTAGCCAATGCTCTTGGTTCCCTTATCGAAGTAAGCACAGGCAACCAGATTCTCGCTATTAGTTCCTGTCGTTTTGATGGCTTTACCACTTTTAGAGCCTATCTTCGCTCTCAATCTAGTAAAGTGGAGTTTATTCAAATCACTGCAACCGGGACAGATGGAAATTGGAAAGTTGAAGAGGCAGTTCTTTATTCCACCTTCTTTATTGATTTCCCGCAGAGTGAAGATGAATGGGCCAATTATTTAGATGGTGGAATTGGACAAATAACTTACACAAATGACGAAGGAACCGAGTATAATAGAGTTACCGGGGATCAAACCTCAGACTTTATTGACCCCTTTCATGTAAAGGAAACCCTAATTTTTGCCGCTAATGGAGAAAGTGGGTCTATTGCTCAAAACCAGTTCCATCTTTATGAACGAGCCCTTGGAGAATCCTCTGAGTACGTTTTAACTGAGGTGACTGAAAATGAAAAACTAGCAGTAGTTCACTTTTTCTATGGAATCCCCCTTCCGATTGCTGATATAAAGTTCATTCAAACCAACTCTTGAGGTTTTATGGGAATTTCCCCTGAACAAATTCAATGGCATAGAGATTTCTATCTGAAGTTTACTGGGGATGACTCTATGGTTGATCTGATCCTAGATTTTGAGGATTTACTCACTCCAGATGCTTGGAAGGGCAATATGGGTGTTGGAAAAGGCTGGATTCCCGCTGTTAGGGAATGCTTCTCAAAGTTAAAAGCTCTTAATATTCCTAATTTCAAGGTTTTACAGGTAAAAGAAAAATTCGGTAGGCTTAGAATTTATTATACTCCCCAGCTTTCTATGACCGAATATTCAATCGTAGAGAAAATTCTCATCGAAGCTGAAAATAGATGTGATGAAACCTGTGAAGGTTGTGGTGTGCCTAATAATGAAATTAAAGGCCCCTACTGGTTAAAAAATTATTGCAACGAATGTCGTAAACCCCACTAAAAGGAGAAATACATGTCACTACGCACACTCTTCGGTCTTCTCGGTAAGCAAGGGGAAGTCATCACGGATGCAGCTTCCGCCGCCCTAGCTGCAAAGAATCCAGAACTCGCTCTCCAGGTAGACCGAGATGAACTGGAACGTAATCTTCGTACCATCGCCACAGAGCTTTCTGAGGCAGAAACCAAGCTCAAGGGGGAAGAGGCCAATGTAGCCGCCTTCCAGAAGCAGCTTGATCAGGAATACGCTGCCGCAGAACTCCTCTCTGATCCCTCCAAGGCCAACGCTTTGGATATTCTGACCAAGGACATCGAGAAGAACGAAACTCGCATGGTCGGGGCTAAGGCCAAGCGCGATTCTGCTCTCAATATTGTGAACGAATTGAAGAGTGCCAAGGATCAGGTACTCGATGCCATCAAGAAGTTTGATGACAAGGCTGAGGATGCTCTGATGCATCTCCATTCCGCTCAGGCCGATGCTCAGGCCGCTGAATCCACTCGTAGGGCTGAGGATATCATCCATTCCGCCACGAAGACCTCTGGCCTGGACACAAGTCTCAGTGCCATCGAGAAGAAGGCCGCTGACCTTCACGCCAAGGCTGATGTGGATCACACCATGGTTAGCCTTCATACTCCTGAGTCCGAAAAGAATGCTGATGTTGTGGCTGCTATGGCCGCTGCTTCCGCTGGCTCTGCTCTTAATGAAACTGCTGCTGAACGCCTTGCTCGTTTGAAGGCCAATAGGGGATAATATGGGTAAGCTGGTTCCACACATTGAAGCAGGAAGCGGAAGAATCTATGTAGAGTACATTGGATTTACTGGAGTTCGTTGCCCCAAAAAGAGTGAAATTGCCGATTTGATGAATGCACTATCCGATTCAGACCCCATTATCTCTATTGAAAGAAGTAATGGTATCGACACTTTCCATGTGGCTTTGCAGAGAACGGCAGTTGGTGGTGGTGTTGTTACAAGTAATTTTTCTCCAGCAGAAGCTAGAGCTATCTTTAAGGCCATTGACAAAGCACAGGATAAATGACAATCATAATGCACCAACAGGATTGCCTGGAGGGTATGAAAACTCTCCAGGCAAAGTCCATTAAAGTAGTTATCACCTCTCCCCCCTATAATATTGGGGCCAAATATGGTGCCTATACTGATAACAGAGGAGACTATTTACTATGGCTGGCTGAGGTTTGGACTGAAGTTGAGCGAATTTTAGCTGATGATGGTCACTTTTTTCTCCAGGCAGGGGGAACCAATATCCATCCTTTCTTGCCTTTTGAGATTATGTACTCCGCCACTGGTGTAGGATTTAAGCTTCAGAATATGATCACTTGGGTTAAATCTATCTCTATTGATGGAGTGACCACAGGACATTTCAAACCCATTAATAGCAAGCGTTTTCTCAATCCTACTAACGAATTCATCTACCATTTGACCAAAGATTGCAAGATTCCTATCAATCGCCTAGCCATTGGAGTTCCTTATATGGATAAATCCAATGAAAAACGCTGGGAATCAGCACAAGCCGTTAGATGTCAAGGAAATACTTGGTTTATGCCTTATGATACGATTCAGTCAAGGCATAAGGACAGGGCCTCTCATCCAGCCACTTTCCCTCTCGAATTACCGTTACGATGCCTCAAATTATCTGGTATAATGCAAGGAGAGGTTGCTCTTGACCCCTTTGCAGGTATTGGAACTACACTTAAAGCCGCCTCTATCATAGGATGTGATGCTATAGGTTATGAGATTGACCCTATTTATGTTGGAGCTTACAATGAACAGGTATGAACAGGCCAGAGACTTAGCTAATTATTTTGAATTCTACCCCTTTTTCCAGTTAGCTGATGACCAGATGCTTTCTAGGGATCTTCCTTATCATAACTGGTTTCATACTTGTTGCATGATTTGTAATTGCATTGAGGGAGCCCAAGCACACGATCTAAGTTTCCGTGAGTGCCACCTCATTGGATTGTCAGCCCTTTTTCATGATTTTAATCATTCTGGGGGTAAGAAGATTGATGCAGAAAACATTAATGTTGCCATTTCTAACCTTCTTTCTGCTGTTCCCCAGCAATTGGGCTATAATTTTCTGGATGTTTACCAGATGAGAGAAACCATTCGAGTGACTCAGTATCCTTTCATCTATACACCAAAAACCATCGAGCAGAAGATCATCAGGGATGCTGATTTAATGCAGATTCTAGAGCCTGAATGGTATGAGCATGTCATTCTGGGGCTTCAGGCAGAGTTTAAGCGTGGTGGAAGAGATTACTCTCATCGACAAATGCTCACTGGTCAATTAGATTTCTTGGACAAGCATATCCCAAATGAGCTATTTACTAGCTGGGGGAGAGCAAAATTTGATGGTCTACGTTATAAAGATAGATTAGAAAAGATAAACCGTATGCTTGATGCCCCCCTTAAGGATGAAGTATGAAATCTATTAACAAAAACAATTGGGCTAGAATTACAGACAATCATTGGGTCCACCCTGACCTTGGACATATCAAATATTTCAATGGATGGGAAGCTTACCCTAAAGCCTACTTGGGTACTAACACCCATAAGACCTTTGATGACTTCAATAAAGCTGTTGAATACATGGAAAGTTTCACTTACTGAAAATTTCTTGGAGTGAATTCGTTCTGGACCTAGTATAATTAGAAATGAGGGAATCACCCTCCACCAAAGGAGCATTACATGTACGCCTTCCGTAATTTCGTTCTCCGTAACGCCATCAAGCTGGCCGTGATTTGTGCTGTCCTTGATGTTATCGTCTACGCCCATTTCGTCATCAAGTACTGGTAATAAATAAAGTAAAATAAAATTCTGAAATTCTCAGTAACAGGTAAGGGAGCAAGACGCTCCAAAACAAAACCACGAAGAGGTCAACTTTCAATGCGCTATCCATTCACACAGATGATTAAAGTCGAAGGCAATAAGCCCTCAGATCATCGTCTGTCTGTGCAAGGGTTTACCCTCTCCGCTAGCAATACCGAGATGACTTAACCAAAAGACTCACACTCTTCTCTTTCAACCCCTGTGAGTCGAAACCACAGGGGTTTTCGGTTTCTAGGAACCAAAATCAGTTCTTTCATACAATTGGGCTATCTTTCAACTGGCAGGAATAAGGTCTCTGACTCCTTCAATCTTGGTTCAAATCCAAGTAGCCCATCCAACAAGAGTAAGTCAAGGCTAACTCTTCGAACAATTGACAACTAAATAATGAATGACATGAAAACCCAACATCGTTTTAGGACGATGGGAATGGGAGGTTTTCGGTAGCTTTTCCAAAAGAATAAAGCTACCAACTTATACCGTCAACCAGTCTTGGTGGCGAAGGAGTCTGTAAAACTCCAGGCAATGTCAATAAGTCCACGGTGGGTTCGATCCCCTCTGACGGTACCAAAGATACTTCCAGCAACCCAAAAATTTCACTATTTGGCTGTGAAAAGCAAAAGTATCTTGTTTCTTAACCTTTTAAGTTTTCAACTTTCCAACTCTAAGAAGAGGTGAATATGAATCGTGGAGGGCATAAACAGTGGTCTCAAGGAAGGCACGGTAGAGACAAAGACGGTCTCTCCTGGAAGACCCAGCGTAGGTTAGCTTGGGAACGAGACAACGAAACTTGTCAACATTGCCATGAGAAAAAGAGTAGGAAGCCGGATGTTCATCACATCAATCCTTGGATGAACTCACAATCCCATGCTCTTGACAATCTGATTTGTCTTTGTAAAAAGTGCCACATGATTGAAGAGGTAAAAACCCAAGAGATATGGGGAGGCCAGTTTCTGGAGAAGAGGCCAGTCAGATGCTCTCAATGTGGTAAGGGCAGTTATAAACTTAGAGGTCTGAGGCTATGTAATAACTGCAAACCTAAGAAACAGAAAAAAGAGACTAAAAATCGCATTCGCTACAAAATAACAGATGAAGAGTTTTTCAAACTAGCCTTTCCTCTTAGGAATGAGGGGGCAACCTGTGAGGAAATAGGAACTCTACTGGGTCTGACCAGACAAGGAGTAGCCTATCGCTTTAGGTCCCACAAGTTAAAAGGAGAGTGGCAAGGTAAGTAACCACGGAAGATCGGTGCAGTTGGAGTGGCACACATGCCTGGAAAGCATGGGCTGTAACAGGCTAGCAAGTTCGATTCTTGTATCTTCCGCCAAACGGTTCTGGATACTGTCGGGGTTCCAGACTTAAGATGACCTACCCAGTGGGGTCATGCCGCAGTAATCAGGGTTCTAGCCAATGGCGGGGGGCTAGACGCAAGCAAGGGACCAAAATCCCAAGGCCGAGACTAGGAGGTTGTGGTGAAAGAAAGCGGAAGGTTGCGAAAGCGTAAAAACCCTATCTGGCTGTCCAGCAAATAAGAACCAGATCAAACCCACAATACGATCTGTCTTTGCCTTCGTAGCTTAACGGAAAGAGTAGCAGTCTTCGAAACTGTATCGTGAGAGTTCGACTCTCTCCGAAGGCACCAAAATTTATAACCTATTGCGGGTGGACTGGTCGGAAATCAGAAGGGGTCTCATAAGCCTCGTTAAACGGAGGTTCAACTCCCCGACCCGCTACCAAGTTGGACACTTGGGGTAGTAATTACCCAAGCGAATGTGATAGTAGAGGCAATCTAAAAGACGATCTACTGTCCAACCCAACCTGAGGGAAAGCCGCTGTTCATCCAGGCTTGACGATGGGAGAGACCATAATATGGAGGATGAGCTAGTGTGGTCATTCCAGCGATTCCCTGAAAAGGAATAGAAATCGGTTCGATTCCGGTATCCTCCACCAACATCATGCCCTTGTAGCTCATCTGGTAGAGCAATGGACTGAAAATCCATGTGTGGTTGGTTCAACTCCAATCAAGGGCACCAAGACTCTGACACAGCAATCCAAAATTCTCCTGTTAAGAGGGATGTCGCAGGTTCGAATCCTGCCTTGGGGGTAACTCCTTGTAGTTCAGTTGGAAGAACACCATAAAAACAGAGTCTTGAATCTATGTTCCTATGGGCAAACTGGCAAAGTCGCTGCCTTGAGGTGGCAGAGTTATCCGGGTTCGAATCCCGGTAGGAACACCAATACAATGGCCTTTTAGTATAACGGTAGTAATAGCCAACTTTCCAGTATACTATTAGAGAGGACCTAAAATGCCAATTTGTAAAACTTGTAACGAAGGGTTCCCAAATATTATTACAGTCAATGGAAAGCAAAGAAATCTGTCTAAAAGAAGCCGCTGTCTAAACTGTGTTCCATTTCAAGATGGTATCCGTTGTGAGCGTTCAGATAGTCAAAGAGGTGAAAAAACCTGTCTAATCTGCGGGAAACGCTACCATTATGACAGAAAAAATAGAAAAGGCTACACTACAACCAAGTGTAATTCATGCTCCTGTAATGCTCAAAGAAATGCTAAAAAAATAAAAGCTGTGGAATACTTAGGGGGGAAGTGTGTGGTATGCGGGTACGAAAGATGCATCCAGGCTTTATCTTTCCACCATACTGATGATAACAAAGATTTTACAATTTCCAACAATTATGGCTACTCCTGGGAAGTCCTAAAAGAAGAGTTAGACAAATGCATTTTAGTGTGCCAGAATTGTCATCAGGAAATTCATTACGGAATAACAATTTTAACAAGTATGGGTCTTTAGTGCTAGCGGGAACACATTTGGTTTGCATCCAAAAATCGGGAGTTCGACTCTCCCAAGATCCACCAATAAGCGGAGAAAGCAAACTTTGCAATACAAAGTAAGGGAGTTCCACCATGCTCGTTACCCAAACTTGTTTGCAATGTAGTAAGAATTTTTCAGCGGAAAAGAAAGAGGTCAATAGAGGTAGATCCGTATTTTGTGGATTGGAATGCTTCTTCACCCATCGCAAAGCTAACAAGAAAGAAAAAGAGCATAATTGTGTTTGTGCTTTATGTAGCACAACTTTTTATAGAAGCACCAGCAAGCAAGCAAATGTGAATGGTCTTCAATTTTGTTCAAGAAAATGTAGTGATGTAGCTAAAGAGACAGAAAGGGCACTTATCCTTCGCTCTGATGCCAACAAAGGTAGCCATAGCTACAGAAAAATCGCAAGAAGAAACCAAGAAGAGTCTTGTAAATCTTGTGGTTACTCTAAGATACCAGAGGTTTTGCAAGTCCATCACATAGACAAAAACCGAAAAAACAATAAAGTGGAAAACCTAGAAATTCTCTGCCCTACTTGTCATGCAGAGACACATTTTTTAACAAGGTAGTATCCTGGGCCAGCATGTACTAAGGGAGCGAAATGCACTCGCAATGCGTTTGTTGTCGGTTCGATTCCGATCTGGTCCACCAGCCAACAAGGGTGTTAATAACTGCACACCTGTTAAAAGGAAGTATCCATTCGGGTTAACACGGATGAGATTGAGGCTATCAATGGTGACCGTATTGTAACGGCTGCATTCATCCCTGTCACGGATGAGGTTGGGGTTCAAATCCCCCGGTTACCGCCAATAAATAAACTTTCGGACTCATAGGTAAGGAGTCCGAAAATGATCTGCAAGTATTGTGGCAATGAAAGAGAAGAAAGTGAGTTTAAAGTCACCAGGATAATAAAAGGAGTGACTTACTTTAGAAAGAAATGTCAACCCTGCAAAAATTTAGAGCAAAATGGAAGACGAATAAAACACAGAGACATTGTTCAAGAGTTAAAGAAGGAATTGAAATGTGAGGAGTGCGGCTTTTCAGATTACAGAGCCCTAGATTTTCACCACAAAGATCCGTTAATGAAAGACAAAGAAGTAGCCAATATGGTTCATTATTCACTGGAGAACATCAAAGCTGAAATAGCTAAATGTAGGTGCCTGTGTTCTAATTGCCATCGTATTCTTCATTTCAGCCTCTTGGGTAATCTGGAAACCCCCTAGCTTCGGATGCTAGTATATCCCGGTTCAAATCCGGGGAGGCTGACCAAAGACGCAATCAGCAATTCAAAAACATTTCACTTATAATGAAAAGAAAAGCGTCTTGTCTATGCTCCTGTAGCTGAGATGGATTAGCAACGGTCTACGAAACCGTGTGGTGAAAGCCCAACGCAGGTTCGATCCCTGTCAGGAGTACCAAAATAAACAAACCATTACAGTATTAACTATAACGAGGGTTCAAATGGTTTGTGACAACTGTGAGATTGAACACAATGGACACTACGGATCTGGCAGATTTTGTTCAGTGAAATGTGCCAGAGGGTTCTCCACAAAAAATAAACGAGAAGATATCAGTAAGAAAGTGAGCCAGAAACTCAAAGGGAGATTAATAAATCCTCAGAACTTATTCACTTCTGATCATCCAGTAAATTTAAGAAGATCAACTTTTATCAAAAAAGCTAAGCTCAGATTTGAAGATGAGGAAGCAAGATTTGGTGCGGGATTGTTTATTCCCCCCACTAGTAGAAAAGCTAAGTTTTTGCTAATCCGTTTAAGGGGTCCAAAATGCGAAAAATGTAATTGGAGTGGGACCCACCCAGTAACTGGAAGAACCATAATTCAACTAGATCATATTAATGGAGATGCCGCTAATAACCATATCTCTAACCTTAGACTTTTATGTCCTAACTGTCACGCCATGACTCCAACTTTTGGAAGTTTAAATAACGGTAACGGGAGAAAAGAAAGAAGGGATCAATACTTACGAAAAACACCTATGCTAGCAAGCCCGAAAGGTGAGGGGGAAGTCTCATAAGCTTCTTGTCAAGGGTTCGAATCCCTTTGCTAGCACCATCCATGGGGTATTGGGGGAGTCTGGAGTCCCCGGAAGCCTGTCACGCTTCAGATCACGGGTTCAAATCCCGTATGCCTCGCCACTAACTATGCCGGATAAGCACCTCCTTTGCTGGGAGGACCGGCTCCAGTTGGGGAAAGCCGCCACTTGACTAGGCTTGACTACGGGAGAGACCGTAACTATAGAGGGTAACGCGAAGTGGTTGAGCGGCCAGCCTTTCAAGCTGTCGATTAGCGGGTTCAAATCCCGTACCCTTTACCAATATGGTCCCATCGTCTAGCGGCAGGACGCTGCCCTCTCACGGCAGAAATCGCGGGTTCAAATCCCGCTGGGACTACCAAAACTAAATTTCATATCCTTATATGAGGATCAGATGGTCAGACTTACCCCAAATACTCTATTTGCTTTGAGCAATAGTAAGCTGCTAAATAAAGCTACTAAAGCTGCCCTTGCTCCAAGTTTAAAAAAAGAGTTGGATAAAGATCATTGCTCTGTTTACTGCTATAAGAAAAATGGAGAGCTATATTTAATTCATGAGCCACCAACAGAAGATGTTGAACAATGTTATAGAGCTTGGCTTAATTTTGGCCATGGAAAAGATGGAAAAGTCAAGAGTCAAATAAATTTTAATAAAATTGTAATTCTGGAAGATTGGGATGTAACCTACAAGCATCCATATATCCCAGGTCAAGAACACTTTAATTGGGAGAGTCTAATCTGCACAGGATGTGGAATGCCTAATCAAGATTGCGAGTGTTGTGACACTTGTGGTTATGGACCAGATCGTTGTGATTGTAAATGGTGTCAAGAATGTGGTGAAAACATAGATGCAGGAAATTGTGATTGCACCAGATGTGGGGATTGCAACCAACTATTATTCAGAGACTGCACCTGTCAGGGGGGACACCATGAAAAAGAAGAAGATTTGCCATCAGTAAACGAAGGACCAGGAGAAGGTCGTTGGTTCGCATAAGTATTATCCTAGAGAGTCCAAACGGTGCGGGGTTCGCCTGATAAGCGAAATATAGATGGTTCAATTCCATCCTCTAGGACCAATAATTACCCTATTCTCTATACGCTGTCCGGGTCGGCGGGTGCCTGTTAAGCACTTGCGAAAGCACAGTAGGTTCGATTCCTACATAGAGAGCCATTCATTCCAGCGTAGTTCAATTGGCTGAACGCTTGCCTGTTAAGCAAGTAGTATGTGGGTTCAAGTCCCATCGCTGGAGCCAATCAAAAAACGACTGAAGATTAGTGCCTCCAGGCCACAGTTCCGGTAAATCATGATAATTCCGGTCTTGCTTCAGGAATAGAGAGAAGACATAGATCCATCGGTGGTGGTCAGACTCTACAACGGGTCTTAGACGGTTCGACTCCGCTTCTCTCGCATATCATGGGGCTGTAGCTCAATTGGGAGAGCGCAAGTATGGCATACTTGAGGCAGAGGGTTCGAATCCCTTCAGTTCCACCATTTATGGGCCTAGCGTATAACGCCGTATGGAAGTTGGTTCGCTACCGAGCAGGGTTCGAATCCCTGTAGGTCCACCATTCACTATGTAGCTCAGTGGTAGAGCGAACCCCCCTCATGGCGAAGGGTCAAAATGCCGGGACTCAGGGTTCAGCCGATGGTTCGATTCCATCCAGAGTGACCAACATCAACAGTGCGCTAGCGAGATGTAAACAGGCTAGCGGCCATTGGGAGTGAAGTGTTAAAGGTAACACAGTGGCCTCCAAATTCACAGAACAGAGTTCGATCCTCTGCACTCCCGCCAAAGACACACTCAGCAAACCCTATGGATAGATAGGCTTCGGCCTGTTATCGGTTCAAACCCGAAAAATGTGTCTTGTTTACGTCCGTGTATGCTATTTGGTATCGCAGCGATCCTCAGAAGGTCGTGTTTTTGTGGGTTCGACTCCCATCACGGACACCAAAGGAAGATTAACGGGTTCAAATCCCGGCCTGGGATAAAACCCAGGCGTTTGAAGAGGTCAGGTTTCTCCTCCTTGTCTAATAAACATAGGCTTCCATCAAATCATGGTCCCAATAACGGCTACCGGCTACCGTCCCTGACTCTTAATCAGGCGTCTTTTGACTTGTAGGGGTTCGACTCCCCTTGGGATCACCAATCAGCACCGTCAGGCTACAGGTCGCGTATGCATAAAAGAGCCAGTGTGTCGGGTGCTGTGAAAACCAACTTCCTGACTCTTAGTTTGAAGTAGGAGTTAAGAGTCATGGAAAAGCACTGTTCCAAATGCAAAGAAAGTAAACCGCTCACCGAGTTTAATAAAAACAAAACACGCTCTGATGGTTATAATTCATTCTGTAGAGTATGTCATAACTCTCACAGTAAAGCTTACTACAAAGAAAACGGAGTAAAGCAAATAAAACAGATTAAAGCCGCCCTAGCAATCCGAAGAGATGCAAATAGAGAAAAAGTGCTGGACATTTTGAAATCTGGGTGTAAAGATTGTGGAAATAAAGATACAAGAGTTCTGGACTTCGATCACTTACCAGGACACCCCAAAAAACACAATGTAAGTAGTCTGATATCTGAAGGTTATAGCTGGGACATAGTTTTAGCTGAGATACAAAAATGCGAAGTAGTTTGTCGTAACTGCCACGCTATAAGAACAATTGAACGAGATCCAAGAGATCATCGTAATAAACGATCCATGCCTCAGGAACTTCGATTGGCTGAAGCCCTCCCTCTTAAGGAGACTTGTGTGGGTTCGACTCCCATCTGAGGCACCAACCAGATACTCTGCACTGAGCGACAGAGCGTAAGTGGATCAACGGCCACTATCTAAGATTCATGGAGTGTATGCATCATTGGGTATGCGGGTGCCTGTTAAGCACTTGTGCGGAAACGCCAGAGTGGGTTCAAGTCCCTGGCGATCTACCATTCACACTACCTCACGGATCTCATCAGTCTAGGGGTTGTTTCTCAACGGCTGTGATGGGCCAGAGGAATTGGGACTTGACGGTCCAGGTGTGAAAACAACATCCCCTTAGCTGAGAGGTTTAGCTCCAGGTCTACACCCTGGCTACGGGGGTTCGATTCCCTCAGGGGATACCATATAGGATCGAGTTAGGCAACCGGATTCGCCTTTGAAGCGAACAGATAGGGTTCAAATCCCTACGGTCCTTCCAACTAAAAAGACTTTGAGGAAAACATAAGCTCAAAGAGGGAGCGAAGCTGTGTTGACCCGAGCGGCTGAAGTAAGAGTCGGGTCCACTATCGGAATGTAGCTCAGTCTGGGGGAGTACTTGCTTGGGGTGCAAGAGGTCGTGGGTTCAACTCCCACCATTCCGACCAAAATGAAATTTCCCTCTCTATAATGAGGGTGCCATGTCACAAGTAATGAACGTAGTAGATCAAGCGTCAAAGACCACAGCAGTCATTAATTTTGATCTGCTTTCTACGGATATAGATGCCACAGTCCCCACAATATATGTCGGTTGGAAGTCCACTCCAGCATATATGTTCGTTCATAAGATAGAGAATTTGTATGTGACTCCAACTTTTGATACAACTCAATCATTTAATGTTGATTATTGGGGTCTTATGTTCTATTTCAAAAAAGATCCCGTTACTTGTGCTTGGACTTTATCCTATCAGTATTCTGGTCCAATCTTTTTCCCAGTTCCCCTAACTAATTAACTTTTACCCTCTATAACGAGGGGGAAAAATGGTCAAGTTTAGGAAGGCTATAACCAAATTTAATGAAAAAGTAGCAGTGATTGGGACTAAATGGTTTGGGTCAATGCCTATGTTCTGGTTATTTTTTGTTTGGGGTCTTTTGGGTATGGTCCCCTGGCTTCCTAAGAGCTTTCAAAACACTGTCCTTCTAGTTAGTTCAGCCTGGATACAACTTTGGGCCTTACCTCTCCTGGCAGTAGGGACAGCAGTTTTGAGCAAGTCTTCAGAAAGAAGAGCTAAAGAAGATCACGATATTTTAAGGAAGCAGTTTGAAGAAGTAAAAGAAATGCAAAAAGTAAATCATGATCTTATTCTTTTTGTAAAGCAAGATGTGGCATTGAACGAACAACTACTAGAAAAATTAAATAGATTAGTTGCCCTTATAGACAAATAAATTATCTCGGTGTGGGCCAGTCTGGTCGGCCACTTGCTTTGGGAGCAAGTCATCGCGTAGGTTCAAATCCTATCACCGAGACCAAAATAAACTTTTGCTACCTTGTAATAGAGGAACTTATGTGGAAGAGCGCCATTTTAACCCAAGAAGTTAGTAGCTTAGAGCAAGATGCTATTGATCTCGTGGTCAAATATCTAAAAGAGAACAACTTAGACAAAATCAAATGGTCTGAGTTTCAAAAGAAATTTCAAAGAATAGCTAATAAGTTTCCCTCTTTATGGTTGAAACTTCGTGACTCTTCTGGTGTGATTTATTTGACATCTTTGGAAAATACCCATGTAGAGGCTCCGGATTATGGTGTGTCTGATACAAAATATCATGCCCCTGAAAACCAGTTTCGAGATGCCGAGCAGATGGTCCTTCAAATCAACAGAGGTGCCGGGGCTGAGGACTTTATTTCTCAGTATCCCATCCTTAAAGAGTATCTAGCAATGGTGGCTCAAGGATCTTCACACTCTGGACATCCTGCTACTCCAAATACGGTTGGCTGGTTACGCCTTGACACTGTTAACGAAGACTATATTCTCATTGATGAAATTCAGAGCGATTTGATTAACGGAATCAGTCAGGCCAAACTTATTATTGCCAATGAGAATTACGAATCTTTCCTAGATGCCTATACTCATAACCCTCATATTCTTCAGAAGATTCAGGAAAGTGGATTAGACCCTCGCAATTATGCTGGGATGAGAAATAACTTCATTCAAAAGGGTTTTACACTAGAGACCTTGGATCAAATTAAAGCTCAGCTAACTGAACTATTCAAGGATTGGGCTGAGGTTGGTATTGCTACGGTTTTGAAGTATGCTCGTAGAAAAGGAATCAAGACTGTTTTGATTCATTCTGAGGACACATTGATGCAGCGTGACCCCGATCTAAGTAGAGAAAAGGCCAAGATGATGTATACGAATTTGGCTAAAGGTTTCGGGTTCAAAGAAGAAGTCATTGAGACCGAAGAAATAAATGGTAAGTTCCTCGCTAGAACTGCCAGATTAAAGAGTAATAAATAATGTATGCGGGTGTAGCTCAACGGTAGAGCAATTGGCTTCCACCCAATAGACGAGGGATCATCCCCCTTCACCCGCTCCAGTTAATTCTTAAACTCCGCTCCATAAATAGACTCTCTAATTCTTATTTATAGGAGTTAAAATGAAAATATGTGAAGTATGTGGTAACCAGTATGAAACAAGGTCTAAGAGATTTTGCTCAAGAAATTGTATGTGGAAGGCGCGACCTTCTGTTTTACCAAAACCCATAGAAGCTATTTGTGTTTCTTGTGGCGAAGTTAGGATAGTAAGGTTAGCAAGTGGTAGGAAGGCGGCTCCAAATTGTTCTTCCTGTGCTTCTGATAAGCATTCTGGCTCAGGTAGCCCAGTTTGGAAAGGTGGGCATAAACACTGGTCCCCAGGCAGATACGGTAAGGATAAAGACAACCTTTCTTGGTGCGTTCAAAGAAAACTGGCTTGGGAAAGAGATAACTATGAATGTCAACACTGTCATGAAAAGAAAAGTAGAAAGCCAGATGTTCATCATATTGAACCTTGGATGAATTCTAACTCTCATGCTCTTGAGAACCTTATTTGTTTATGCCAAAGTTGTCATTTAAAAGAAGAAGCAAAAGTTCATGAGGTTTGGGGAGGCCAGCTAGTGTCCAAACCAGAAAGAACAGAGAACAAAATCTCTCGAATACCATGTAGTTGTGGAGCTACAAAACTACAGTTACTTGGGATTCGTAAACTTTGTTGGAAATGCTGGTTACCAATAGTACAAGAAATGAAGAAGACGAAAACCATACCAGAATTAGCTAAAGAGCTTGAAATAACCTACTCCACTGTAAATTTTATTCTACACTCTAATTCGTGGAAGAGGAAAAAAGAGAAAAGCCAAAAAGTAGTTCTTTTTCAATTTAGACACTTTCAGCAACCCAATCTTGAGGGAGAAATCCCCCACCGCAGAAGTTTGGCCGAACTTCATTAAAAATACGAAGCCAAAGGTGTCTAGTTTTTATCATGGAAGATCGGTAAAGTTGGAGCGTTACACCATCCTGCTAAGGTGGGGCCGTAAAAGGTCAAAGGGTTCAAATCCCTTATCTTCCGCCAGTTTTTAATGCCGCATTAGCTCAATGGTAGAGCCCTGGCTTTGTAACCCAGAGACACTCAGTTCGATTCTGATATGCGGCTCCAACTGAAAAGACCCTGAGGAAAACATAAGCTCAAAGTGGAAGCGAAGTTGTGTTGACCCGAGCGACTGAAGTAAGAGTCGGGTCCATATAATCGGAACTTGAGATAGGCGATCTCAAGTTCCCCAGCCGTGGGCCGTAACTCAATCTGGCAGAGTGCCTGACTGTGACTCAGGTGATGGGGATTCAAATTCCCCCGGTCCAACCAATAACTCGTAAAATAGCTAATTCTGAATAACGGCTCCAAAAACAAACTTTCTTAGTATTATATAGGGGAGTTTAAGTGAAAATTTGTGAAAAATGTGGTAAAACACATGAAACTAGGTCCAAGCGATTTTGCTCAAGAAAGTGTATGTGGAATGCTCGTCCCTCTAAGAAAACTAAACTAGTTGAGGTGATTTGCCCTATTTGTGGGGAATTAAGAATATTGAAACTTCAAAATGAAATGAAACCACCCTCTAATAGATGTTTTACCTGCTTCTCCAATGAATCAGTAGGCTCTCATCATCCTCGTTGGAGAGGTGGCCATAGACACTGGTCTCCTGGCCGTTATGGGAAGGATAAAAACGGGCTTTCTTGGAAAATCCAAAGAAAGTTAGCCTGGGAGCGAGATAACTTTGAATGCCAACATTGTCATGAAAAGAAAACCAGAAAACCAGATGTTCACCACATTAACCCTTGGATGAACTCTCAATCTCATGCGTTGGACAACTTGATTTGCTTATGCCAAAGTTGTCACCTTAAAGAAGAGGCCAAGGTCCAGGAAGTATGGGGAGGGCAGTTAATAGAAAAAACACAGATGATTAAAAAAGATAAAAAACCTCGTTGTTCATGTGGGCACGGCTGGTTATTGGGAAATAAAGGGTTATGTATGGCTTGCTGGAAACCCATTCTAATTGAAGAAGCAAAAAATAGTTCAATAAGGGGGATAGCTTTAAAATTTGAATTATCTTATCATACAGTTGAAAAACTACTGAGAAAGACAAAGCCACACTAGCTCATTTGGTAGAGTGCCTGTTTCGTAATCAGGAAGTGACCCGTTCAAACCGGGTGTGTGGCTCCATAAAACTGACTTTCTGTTTCTATCTAGAGAGGCCCTTTGCCACTCAAAAGGAACAATCATGTTTTTATTTTTTCTTGGACTCGTAGTCGGTGCTTTAGCTGGCGGATTCGTAGTCTATAATAATCAAGCCAAGGCTTTGAAGCTTCTTCAGGTGGCTAAGGAAGCCGCTGAAGCTGAGCTAGCTAAGCTAAAGAAGTAAGATTTCCAAAGGGCACTCCCAACTCAGATACTTTATTTCTGAGGCTTAAACTGCGGGTTAAGGCCATAACACTTCTACCAGAGATGTTACGGAGCCTGAACTGGTAGCGTCCATATCGCTCCCCGGAGTGCAGATGTCAGGTTAGCACCCGTGAGGCGTGTTGGGCCAATCCGGGGAATTTATGCGAATATGGCGGAATTGGTAGACGCCCTGGTTTTAGGTACCAGTGCCTTACGGCGTGGGGGTTCGAATCCCTCTACTCGCACCACGCAGGGTTAGTTCAATGGTAGAACGAAGTCTCGACATGGCTTATATAGCAGTTCAATTCTGCTACCTTGCACCAAGTAGTTTTTGCGCTCTAGGGTAGTTCTTACCCTTTGGAGCTAAGCCGACTTTCAAGAGAGCCTGTCGAACACTTGAGGTAGAATTCAAAGCCTCCAACAAATCGTCATCGGACACCTTAACTCTTTTGTTCCTCCCTCTCCAAGTTGGAGTTAGAGAGTGGCAGTTGGGACATAAAGCTTCTAAGTTGCCCCTCAAATTATTCTGGTGGTTGCCATCTTTGTGGTCTATTTCAAGCGTCAAAGGATTACCGAGCCATTCGTTCAAAGAACACCTATTGCATTGTCCTCCCTGCTCTTCGATGACCATTTTCCTTTTACCATCTAACCCTCGCTCTTCCCAGGAGCGGCCATCAATCTTTTTTACCCTAACTACTGGCTTCGTCCTGATGTAAGATTTCGATGGACCCTTTCTCTTCCCATTTAGCACTCCGTTTTCAGCTTGTGATTTCTTAAACTCAGCATATTTCTCTGGTTCAGCCTGTAAAGCCTGGAGCCATCTTTCATAGCCCTCTCTTTTCTTCTGCTTGCTCTCTTCGGAAAATACCCTAGAATTTCTACAACCCACAGAACAGAATCTACCTGAAGCACACTCTTTACCACATTTTTCACAGTTCATCGAACCCTCTAAAAGTTAACCCTACAGGGTAAGTATTCAAAAGTTCATTTATCCGTCCTTTGCCGCACGGTTCAGGCCGTGGTCTTTTAAACCACAGCGTAATTTTACGCACAAGGGGTTCGACTCCCCTAGGACGGACCAAAATAAGGGGTTAAAAAGAAGAAGAGCCACAGGGATAAATAACTTTTAAATACTTAGTATGAAAGTGTTTTATATCTAGTATAATAGAGATGAGGGTAAACCAAATGACTTTCTCCAAAGTAAGCTCCACGGTCCTTGCAGCCATGACCCTTTCGTCTAAGACTGCGCTTAAAACTGAGATTTCTGGCCTGAAATACGCCAAGAAGATTCGTCTTGCCTCTGCCCCGGATGCCTCTACTGAGGATTTGGACTACTTTATCTCAATTCGTGAGGATATTTTGAAGTGCAAATAAGAACCTTACCGACTTTTGATAAACAGTTAAAAAAGAACCCAGAATTCCAAGCATTATTCGATAATTTGGCTAAAAAAGTAAAAAAATGCTCTGAACAAGAACTTAGAGATTTGCCTGGAACACATTTAGAACCCGTTAAAACCAATCCTCCTTATCAATCAATACGAGCTTCGGGCTCTTTGAGACCACTCTGTCTGGTAGAAGGAGATACTCTTGTGTTTGTGAGTTTTCCTTCTGGGCACGAAAAATCTTATGGTCAAGGTGGTAAAAAAGGGACATTTGAATTCAAAGCCTCTTTCTTAAAAGCCGCTGATTACGATTATAGCACTTTTCAGGTCCGCTATACCGGTAAAACAGAGAAAGAAGTAGCTAAATTCATCGAAGCTATTGATCTTGGTGATGTTTACAAGGACGATGACATCAAAGGTAAGGAAGATAAAGTCCATACCACTATTTTATACGGTATCAAGGACAAAAACCCAGAGAAATTGCCTGAAGACCTTAAATCCAAGCTCCCTCAGACTATTACTTGGGATGGTATCAGTAAATTCTCTCCAGAAGATGAGGATTATGAAGTTTTAATCATCAAAGCAGTAAAATCACCAGAACTCCAAGCCTTATTCGACTATCTTAATGAGATTTACCCGGATAATGCTAATTCGTTTCCTGATTATGTTCCTCATACTACATTAGCGTATGTTAAAAAGGGAACTGCTGATAAATATATTGAAGCTTATCCTAATAAGTTTAAGCAAGAAGTAAAAGACTTTTATTTCGAATTTGCATTTAATAAAGACAACTGGAAATTTGAAAAATAGAAATGCGGGTATGATGTAGTGGTAGCTTGAAACCTTGCCATGGTTTACGTAGGAGTTCGATTCTCCTTACCCGCTCCAATGAGATAGACCTGAATGACCGAGTAACTACAAGAGCCCCACACTCAATGGAATAAGGCAGGTAGCCTCCTAAGTCCATTCTTGACTTGATCCCTTACGGGGAAGCAAATGAGCAGTTCCGGTGCGATGTTGGCTTCGACACCAACCTAACCGCTGTCAAGAAATACCATATTTGGTGGAGTCTTTCTCACAAGTTAACTTAGAAACATAATTCCCATTCCTCTGAATGTATGGGAGCAAATTATGTATTTTAGTTTAACAACGGTTCACGGTAACACTGTAGCAGTAAACACTCGTAAGATTGGTTATACTTTCAGTGGAAATGGCACCACCATTATCTACTATTATGATATCCAAAATAACGAACCTGAGCTTATTCAGTTCTCTACTGGTGACACAGCTTTATTTGCTGCTCTTGCTAGTGATAACACCTTCGTAGACCTAAGAAGTGCTGGAACTGGTTATGTTATTAACCTAGCCCTCTTGAACTTTTCAGTAGTCTCAGGGGGAGTGACCTTCGCAAGTCTTCCTTTCAGACCATCACCCATTGCAATTTCTGATGCTGGCCAACAGATTACTTTTGCCGCTGCTCAGGCTGCTTATGCAGAGCTACTCGGACCCAACGGACACACTGGGGCCACTGGTATGACTGGCCCTGCTGGAACAGGCTCAACTGGTGTTGCTGGTGCTACAGGTGCAACTGGTATGACCGGAGCTACAGGAGCTACAGGTCTAACTGGAGCCGCAGGTAATACAGGAGCCACTGGACAGACTGGTGTAGGTGCCACTGGCGCGACTGGAACCGCTTCTTCTCTACTAGTCTCGGCCCCCACTGGTCACACCTCTTCTGGTGTAACCGGATCTTATGCTCAAGATGGAACTTACTACTACATTTGCACTGGAGCTAACACTTGGGTTAGAGGTGCATTAGCTATGACCACTTGGTAATCTGAGTATTACTTAAAGAGGTTGCCATGAAATTGAAATTCAAACTTACTGCCAAGTTTTTACAATTGGCAGAAGTTGTTGAAGGTGAATTGCCTGTAGAAGACACAGATCAAGAATTTAGTGGTAAGGGGACCTCTCTACTCCCCTCTCAAATGAAGAGTGGTCGCCCCGCATTGTTCACCAAGCCCATTAGTTGGCCTGTTGGCGGCAGAGTGTTTGATATGGGGGCTGGTCGCCCTGAGATGGTAGAAGGTTTGAAAGCTTTTTTCGCTGACAAACAGATAACCTACCTCCCTTATGATAAATTCAATGGTGATACTTATAATGGTAATACCTTGGCAGAACTTAAAAAAGAAAAAGCTGATGTTGCCACTGCTTCTAATCTTCTTAATGTAATTCCAGGTGTTGAGAATAGGCTTGTGGTGTTAAAGCAGATGTATAATGCTTTGAAGCCGGGTGGAAAAGTTTACATAACTGTTCATCATACTTCAGGAAAAGAACCTGGACAATCTGGTGCTGATAAGTGGCAAAATCACATGCCTCCAGCTAAATACCTGGATGAAATAAAACAAATATTCCCAGATGCCAAAGTCACAAGCGGCATGATAGTAGCAACTAAATAAAATGGAAGACTGGTCACTGGTACGATAAGCAGTCTCGAAAACTGTCGCCCCACAAGGGTTCTCGGTTCAATTCCGGGGTCTTCCGCCAAATCTAAAAAATAGAGTATTGTCTATAGAGGTTCCGTAGCTCAAAGGAAGAGCGGGGTTCTCTAAAAACCTGCCAGAGTGGGGTCAGTACCCACCGGAATCACCAAGTAATAAAAATAAACAGAATTTTTGAGTAATAGTATAATACCTCAGTAAAAGGAGACAACATGACAGGTAAACACCTCTAGGTTGACAGTCGTTCCCCATGATCCTCATGGAAATCGTTGAAGCTAAGTAACCCCAGCCAACATTTCTATAAGGAGAACATCATGGCTAATGAGACACGAGTAAGATTTACTGAAGAACAGAAAGAAGCCTGGAAAGAGGCTAAGTTGCTATTAAACTCCGGAAAGATAGGGGATTTAGCTAATCGCTCTCTTCACATTGCTATGAGCGAGTTGAGAGCCGAGCAAGGCAGAAAACATAGAGGGCCAGTTGAAACTCTATCCAAAAAAGAGGGAAAACTCAGAGAATACCGCTCTCATTACTTAAATGGAGAAATTGAAGAGAGAGTTAAGGACTGGAAAACCTATCTTCGTGACCCAGGAGCTAGAAAGCTATATATTATCGTCCGCGATGACCTTAGCCCCGCTCAGAAGGCCGTACAAGCCTCGCATTGTGCCGCTCAGTTCCAAAAGGAGCATCCCTTAGCACCTTGGGTCAATGGAACAATGGTTTTGCTTCAGAATAACTTGTCTGACCCTTACTTCAAAAAATTTTCAGGTTCATACAAAGCGGATAAAGCTGATTACGATCCTTTCGAAGACTACATTAGAAATACTTTTTATAGGGCTCATTTTAAGACATACTGGCGTGAACCAGATTTAAACAATAAACTTACTGCTGTTGCTGTCTTAAGCACTTATAAAAATGAATTAAATGGTAAACAACCAGGAATAAAGTTAGTATAAGATATATTGCGGAGTAGCTCAGTGAAAGAGCATCCAGGGATTAAAGCCTGGAAGGTCGGTGGTTCAAGTCCATCCTCTGCGACCAAACGCTACCTTAGCTCAGTTGGTAGAGCAATGCTTCGGTAAAGCATAGGTGATCGGTTCAAAACCGATAGGTAGCTCCAATGGTAAGTTTACTTTTAAGTAAACTCCGAATTTTGGCTCCAAAAGTAAATTTCCCAAGTATAATGTATAGGGGGAGCTAGTGTGAAAGTCTGTGAACAATGTGGTGAAGCACATGAAACAAGGTCCAAGCGATTTTGCTCAAGAAAGTGCATGTGGAATGCTCGTCCTTCTAAGAAGACTAAGCCAGTTGAAGTTACCTGCCCCATTTGCAAAAAAGCTAGAATAGTCAAATTAGCCAGCGGAAAACCCCCTTCTTACCAGTGTTCAGAGTGCCGATCAAATCAACAATCAGGCGCAGGGAACCCTCGTTGGAAAGGTGGATGCAAGCAGTGGTCTTTGGGCCGAAGAGGTAAAGATAAAGATGGTCTGGCCTGGAAAACTCAACGCAAATTAGCTTGGGAACGAGATAACTATGAATGTCAACACTGCCATAAGAAGAAAAATAGAAAACCAGATGTCCATCATATTAGTCCTTGGATGAACTCACTTTCCCATGCCCTGGATAATCTGATTTGCTTATGCCAAAGCTGCCATCTCAAAGAAGAGGCAAAGGTTCATGAAATATGGGGAGGACAAGTAGTTTACAGCGCCAAGGTTAGAGTGATAAAAATAAGACCCTCTTGTGCCTCTTGCGGGAAAAAGAATAAGTTGGATAAAGCCAGCATTTGTTGGAGTTGTAATAGAAAGCAACTTCTTCAAAAGATAATGGAATTAAAAGAAAAAGGTCTTCCTTTAAGGGCCATAGCCAAGGAGTTAGGCTTGCCAAATCATCAAATGGTTATGGGAATTTTGAAATCTAAATAAATCATGTCATTCATTTTTAGTTAATGGGGGATTCCGTTAGTGGTAAACGCCCGGTCTCCAAAACCTCAGGCTTGGGTTCGACTCCCTACACTCCCGCCATCAAAAGCCGCTCTCGGGCGGCTTTTATTATTTTAGAGTATTGGTTTATTGGAGAGTAAAATGAAGACATTTGTTGATCTAGATGGTGTGATGGCCGACTATGATGGTGGGTTTAAGAGGCTAACTGGGTTTTACCCGGATGAGGTAACTGATCAGCAAATGTGGGATCTGTTGGTTGAACATAATAATGGTGCCGGATTCTACAGAAATCTTAAGCCCATGCCAGATGCAGGAGACCTATGGGGGTACTTAGTAACTCACGGTTATGACCCAGTAATTTTAACAGGTCTCCCTAGGAGGGTTACTATCCCTACCGCTAAAGAAGATAAAGCCGAATGGGTAAAATTTCATCTTGGTCCAGAGGTTGAATTTAATACGGGTCCTTTTGCTGTGGATAAACAGAAGCATTGTCAGCCTGGGGACATCCTCATTGACGATAGTGAACGAAATATTGATCAATGGAAAGCCAAAGGTGGAATAGGCATTCTACATACTAGTGCGGCTAAAACTATTAAAGAACTAGAGGCTTTATGACAATCTCTCTAGCTATGATAGTTAAAAATGAAGCCCACATTATAGGGGATTGTCTTACCTCTGTTCGCGGTTTAGTAGATGAGGTTATAGTAGTAGATACTGGTTCTACTGATCATACTAAAATTATGGCCCATAGTACAGGAGCAAAAGTTGTAGACTTTGAATGGTGTGATGACTTCTCTAAAGCTAGAAATGAGAGTTTGCGACATTGCACTTCTGATTGGATTTTAGTTTTAGATGCCGATGAAGCTATAAACCCTTCTGACCATGAAAAAGTGAAATTGGCTACATATTCTCGTGCTTTGGCCTTCATACTCCCTATTTGGAATTACCTGCCCCATAAAGAAATTGTAGTAATGGATGGAACGGCTTTAGACAACCCAAACTTTGGAAAAGATGTGATAGGCGGGAGTTTCCCCTATTACGCAAAACACGAAGGCATGAGATTATTTAGAAATATCTATCGTTTATTTGGTCCTAGCTTTCGTTCTAATAATAGTATTTTTTCTGGTAGAATTCATGAAACTCCGGATGACTACTTCAACGATGGGTATTTCACTGATAGGGGTCTTATTACAGAGCAATTAGATGTAGTCATTCACCATGCTGGTAAAATGCAATTTGCTAGAGAAGAGTCTAAAAAGGATTACTATTTGACTTTGGCTCTTCAAGATGCCAATGAAAATCCGAATAATGCAAGATCCTGGTTTAATGTTTTTCAACAAGCCTTAGTTGCTGAAAAACCCCAAATAGTTTTAAAAGCCGCTAAAGAATATATGAGAGTTCGTGGAGGGGTAGCCGCTCCCATTATTTTTATTGGCTCCGGAATGGCTCTTCGAGAAATGGGAAGAATCGAGGACGCTATTGCCTGTTTTGATGCCGTAACGAAGATAGATCCAAATAATTTGATGGCCATTAAACAAAAAGAAGTCACTTTGAATGTAAAACAAAAATAAAAAGGACTTCTCATCCCTAAGATATAAGGGAGGCTTTCACCTATGTCACTTACTGCCTACAATCTCGTTACGGTTGTCCATTTCTCTAACAAATCCAGCAATTACGCTGGAGATGTTGACGGATTCATTGGAGATGTTCTAATCGTTGATTCCGTTGCTAATACCGGAACTGTTTATACTGCTGGAGTCATGAATGGTTCTTCATTCCCATTCACACTAGCTCAGGCAACTGCTCTAGTTACTGCTGGCTGGCTATCTGCTGACACCTCTTTCTCTGGTGTTCCTGCATCTAAGGCCCCAGGCACTGGCTGGACTGCTGTCACTGGCTGGACCGCATTGGCTAAGCAGGCTTTCACCTCTGCCACCTCTGCCACTCTTCTACAAGTCTCTGAGGCTCTAGCTGCTTTGATCTCCGATCTAACCGCTATGGGTCACATCGGCCAGTAATCAAAATCGTAAAAGGATAACAAACCCCCGCTCGGATGGTGGGGGTTTTTGCATAGGAGAAATTATGCATATCCTTAATCAAGCAATATCCATTGTAAGAGAACATGTTGTAAAGGGCCTTATTACAAGGTCAGGTGAATGGCCTACAGTAAGAAAACATTTCTTAGCCACTAACCCTAAATGTGCAGCATGTGGGGGAACCTCCCATCTTCAAGTACATCATAAAATGCCTTTTCACGATGACCCATCCTTGGAGTTGCATCCTGATAATCTTATTTCCCTGTGTATGGGGGACAACGAATGTCATCTAAAAATAGGCCATGGTGGGTCTTTTAAACAGTACAACCCTAATGTGGCCGTTGATGCTGCTGAAGTTTTGGCTTCCCCAGAGCATATGGAAGCTGTAGATAAACGAGCCGAAGAAGCTAGAAAACCTAATCAGCCTGGGGATTAACTTTTTGACTATCTAATTCTCTAGTGGAGAATGAAAATGAGCGAAGTATATCCTACTCCCCCTGAAGTCCTAGACGCCTTACAAGTTGCCTTAAACGCCTTTCTATCCTTATCTAATAGGACTCAAGAGGCTCACTGGAATGTAAAGGGTCCTAGTTTTAACCCCCTTCATGAACTTTTTGGAGCTTTCTATGATTTCTTAATCGAAGGCGGGGATCTTATTGCTGAACGCATTGTTCAACTCAATGGCCAAGCAGTAGCGGCTCCATCTGGTGGTCCTTTATTCGGAGATGAGCAAACCTTAATCCAAGCTCTAGTAGACATGTCGTTAGAATTATCGGCTGAATTGAAGGCGGGGATGGTATTATTCAATGAGGAACTAAAAGATGAGGTTACCGGCGATATCTGCATTGAGTTAGGCAGAGAACTGGAAAAGTGGATTTGGAAGATTCAATCTCATATTCAACAGATAGTTCAAGTTGCCCAAGGATAAGATGAGAATCAAAAAACAGTCAGACCTCTTAACCAAAGATATCGCCAGCCAGTTATTGACTAACTTGGATGGTGCTTTGCAGTTTAAGAATATGAATAAAATTCAATGGAACAATCTATCAACAGAAGATAGAGCAACATTCTTCATGAACAATGTGTTTCATGATGGGGTAGATCCTCGTATCAAGGACCATATTAATGGCCTGATAGATGGTAAAATAGATACCCAACGCGAAGATTTATTGAGGAAGATGGACACCGAACTCAGAAATGAGACCATGACCGGTGTGATAACCCAACTAGTGGAACATCTTAACTTCAATGAAATCTAAAGTTACCTTTTTATAGGTACAAACTGAGGCTAACCTCAGTATAATGTAGGTGTGGGGTCTTCCCGCACCGATTTCTATTTCCAAGGAGGAAATTTTGAGTAATGAAAATGATAAGCCTTTCCACGCACCAGCTTGGATGAACAAGATTCTGGGGTCCTCTGTGATCCTCCTGAGTCTTGTGGTTCTGGCAGTGGTTGGAGTGGCCGGATTTTTCGGTCATCAACTTCTGAAAAATCAGAACGAGTTCAAGAACACCCAGGAGATGATGTTGTCAAATCTCCGTGTTATCAACGAACAACAGATTATCCGCGACATCATCGAAGAGAAGATTGGCAATAAACTCCCCGCTGATGTGAAGTCTCGCATGAGTTTTGAACTTTATAACGGTTGCCGTAAGTATGATATCCGTCCAGAACTAGTCATGGGCCTCATCGAACAGGAGTCTAGCTGGAATCCCTTTGCCAAGAATGCTTCTGGAGCAACAGGACTCATGCAGCTTATGTATGATACTGCGATCAGATATTATAAGGCTAGGGGGCTTACGCTTACACCTGAATCTCTCGCTGATCCAGTTATTAATTTAGCCATCGGTATTGAAGTTCTTGCTGACAAGCATGAAGCGGCCATGATTCAAGGTAAGACCACAAAGGATGATTACATGTGGGCCTTGTATTACTATTGTGGTAAGGGTGACAGTTATGCCCGAGAGGTTATGGTTAGAACCGTAGGCTATAAGAGGCGTTTAGACGCACCTCTTCAGGAAATGCTTAAAAAGCGCCAGGATGAGGAGATTGTTGCCTCCGCCACTAAGATTGTTGCCGAACAAAAAAGCGTCAAACCTGTAAAGAAGTAATTTCTAAAGGCCCTCTTCTTAGTAATAAAAGAAGAGGGCCTTTTTATGCTTGCTATTATCCTAACTCCCGAACAACATGAGTACCTGACCTACGTTTTCCAAGAGTATTGTAAGGCCGGTGTCCCACCAGAAGAGCTAGGCTTTGCCGCAAACGCCTGGAAAGCCCTCTCTAGCCCTCAGAAATTCGAATTACCCCCACCCACTCAGGTTATTGAAGGTCCCGTGTCCGTGGAGGTCAAGGGCAATATGACTATGCCTTTATCTGCCTTTTTGGATAAATCAGACTCAGACCCTGATGATATTTAAACTTTTCACCTCTTTAGTGAGGTGAAATTATGTCTAAAGAGTTACTGGATACCTGCTTATCCATCACAGGTGCTTATGAAAATGGCACTCTAGCTTACGATGGGATTTCAGGTAATTTTGATGGGGAAGGAATCTCTGTCGGCGCTCTCCAGTGGAATCCTGGTACGGGCTCATTAGGGGAACACCTTATTGCCAAAGTCATTGAGTTATCCGGATCAAATGCCGTAGATTCATTCTTTAGTGTCCCTGTATCCTCTTTAGCTACTATGAATGCTGCTGATCAACTAGCTTTTGTGACTAGTAATTTTTTAAATGGTAAAAATCTTACACCTGATGGCAAAACACAATGGAAAGCATTCTTGTCTTCTGACTCTTGTGTAAATGCTCAGGTCGCCTTAGCTGTAAATGGGGTGCTTGGAACTGCTATAACCCTAGCTTCTCAATATGTAGCAAACGGTGAGACTAATGTTAGATCAATTGCTTTTTTCTTTGATGTAGTCACTCAATCCGGAGGGATGAAGAATAGCCGTGGTGCTGTTCTACCCTATGTAGAAGGAGATACTCTGACTTCTTCTTTGGCTATAGCGATGGCACAAACAAGTTACCCTAAAACGGCTAGCTTGTGGTCTACTGTCATTGAATCCGATCCACTAGCTAATTTGCTTCTTCATTACGCTTACCAAAGAGCAATGTTGAGTCGCCCCGATTATATTTGGGATGCGTTATCAAGAAGAGGTGCTATTGCTTGCAGGGGTGGTATGGTGCATGGAGTTATGCATGATTTCACTAATATCTTACCTTAATGAAACTTCTTAAAGGGAAATTGAATGGCTTCTCCAACTAAAAAATTTACTCAAAAATCTAGAGATTCTATATTTGGTGATTTAGTCCAACACCATATTACAGATAACAGCAACTTATTGGATGCCCTTGACTTTGTTGAATCTCCCCAAGGTTTAGACATCAAATTATACCCGGTGCAGAGAGTTCTTCTTAAACTCATTTTTGGTGTCCCTATGGATAAAGATGAGAGAGAGGTTCCAGTATACGACATTTTCTGTGAAAACCTATTATACACTTTCAAAGAGACCGAATACATTAAATATGTGTATGAACAAGGCCGTATAAATATATCTTCTTGGGAAGAAGCACAACCTGAAGGTTATAATGAAATTGTTGCTATTGTTGGTAGAAGAGGTGGCAAGAGTCAACTTGTATCTGCTATTGCTGCTTATAAGCTATATCGTCTTCTCAATATTCACTCTCCTCAGGAATATTATGGTCTTGTTCACGGATCACCTATCGACTTTACTTTCATGGCCCAGGACTCTGAAGGATCTTCTCGTTTATTTGATAAAATGAAAGAAGATATTAATAAAGCTCCATTCTTCTCTCCTTTCTTGAAATCTATGAATACCGAAGAAATGACTTTCGTATCAGAGGCGGATAGACATAAGAGAGATATTACTCCATCTATTAAAGTAGCCTCTTACCCTTGTACAACTGGCGCTGTTCGTGGTCCTAGCTCTTTCGTTCTAGCCCTAGATGAGTTTGCTTTTTATAGAACTCAAATTGGGGCTAACTCCGATGAAATTTACAAAGCTGCCTCCCCCGCCACCATGCAGTTTAAAGCTGGTGGAACAAGAGATGGTAAGCGAGAATCCATGATTCTTATTATTACTTCCCCAAATGGGAAGATCGGTAAGTATTATAGTCTATATCAATCCGGTATGAAGATGGGGAATGAATCGGATATCCTATCTTTTAGATGCTCTACCGCTGAAATGAACCCTCGTTCTGATGTGGCTTTCTTGAAAAAAGAGCATAGAGAAAACCCTGATGTGTTTAGAGCAGAATATGGTGGAGACTTCCTAGAAGCCGCTGAATCTTATGTTAAATTAACCACTATTGAAAGCTGCATAGAGATCGGAAGACAAAATGCTGAAAGCTTTGAGCCTAGGATGATGGGTCAAAAATTCTTCTGGGGCCTGGATCTTGGAATGCAACATGATGGAACCGCATTGTCTATCTGCCATTGGGAACCACTTCAGGAGTTAGGCGCTAAGCTGGTATTCGATTATATAGATCGTATGATGGTTGGAGAAGGTAAATATGAACAAGGATTTAAAGAGCTACCCTTAGAGGATGTATTAGATTGGCTAAAGACTAAAAATGATCTTCTTCCCTGTTTCAGAGGTGCTACTGACCAACATGGTGGTTCTATGCTTGTTCAGCTTTTACAAACTTATGGTATTAATGGGCTAGACCTAGTTCATTTAACTTCTGGCATTAATTCTCAGATGTACTTAGTTTTAAAAGGTCTTATGCAGCAGAAAAAGGTTACTTTTCCTGATGTTAAAAAATTTCATGATGAGATTAAATTAGTAGAAGCGAATTATATAGGAAAATACCAAATAAAAGTTCAAGCTCCCGCTGAAAAGGACGCTCATGACGATATGTGTGACTCTACAGCTTTAGCTTCTTGGGTAGCACAACAATGGGCCACAGGAGAAGGGGCTAGGGAATTTGCTGATATAATGAATGGATGGAACCCAGCCAACTTTGTGAACGGCTTACCTAAAAATGGCCTGGATCTACAGACTTCTTCGATGTCCGAATTACGATCATATGAAAGGCAATTAGCCATAATGCAAAAAGTAAATGGAGGAGTTCAAAATCCGTTTAAGAGAAGATAAAACTTATTTCGTGATTCTATATAGGGGGCAACACCTTGGATCAGGATATTTTTCTACACAGATTAGGGGAGATTCAAATCCGACTCGATGCCATGGAGACCATTCTCCACACACTTCTTAACCAACTCAAGCACCTATCAGACGAAGTAGACGAAATAACACACAAATTAGGATAATTATGACTGGTCCGGAGAAACAAGGGAGAAGAATGGTAGATGGAGCCGCATCTTACCTATCTGGATCTGCCTCTGTAAAAGATGATCTTCAGGCTATTTACACTCTCAATAAAGAGATTGGGGCCGCTTTATGGACCGTACTCACTCATTTAGAGGCTTTAAAATCTACTTTAACTGGCTTAATCCCAGAATTCCATGTAGATGTAAACGCTAGGCTAGAGGACATTTCTAGAAGTTTAGATGCTCTGAAAAATGAGCATGTCAATCTGTCTAAACGTCTTGAAACTTTAGATGCTCTGAAAACTTCAGTACAATCAAATTCTTCGATGCTAGAAGATCAAGAACTTCTCCAATCAGATAGACAGGTTCATTTTGATAAAATAGTCAAGATTTTGTATACAACTAACGGATATGATGAAAATGGTGTTAGAATCCCAGAAGCCATAATGCGCTTTGATCGCTGGTCAAAAATTCTCCATAACGCCTTTTGGAGTTTCGTTGTAACTGCGGTATTATCAGGCATATTTTATAGCTATGCGAAGGGAAGGGAACAGGCTTCAGAAGAAAAAGCAAAAGCCATCATTGACCTCATTGAAAAAACTAAAGAAGTTATTAATAATACAAAAACAAACAATGATGAGCAAGAAAGACGCGATAAGATAGTTGCTGATCATGATGATGCCATGGCTGCTCAAGTCCGTCGTACTAAGGACACTGTAGAGAAACATGGGAAGAACATAAAACGTAATGAAACTGCCATTGGAGAGCTAGAAAAAAAATAATGGCATGAACCCCGCACAATCCTAGTATAGTTGATATGAGGGACTTTCAAAGGAGCCGTATGCAAGAAGAGCTAGATGGACTGCCAGAGGTGTCGGTAAATGAGGATTACTACCCCCACCAGAAGTATCTAAGCAGCCTAGATGTAAAGGGTTATACCGGAGACCCTTTCACTAGTGCCGAAGGCCATTTCATTGGACAGGATGGGTTTATTGTGCCTAACTCCTTCGATGAGATGGAGCAGCTATACCCAAATTATGTGCGTAGTTGGGTTAGCCGCCGCATTAAACGCTCTCCCTTTGATCCTATTGTAGAGGATTGGGCCTCAGAGCTATCAATTCATATGAGAACCCTTCCAGAAACCTCCAAGTGGCGTGATCGTGGGTTCAAGGATGTCATTGATGTTTTTAACCCTTGGAGCAGCTATGGGGCTTCAGCAAGAAGGTTCTTTGGCTACGTTAATCGTTGCCTTAGCAATAAATACATGACCCTAGGGGTCAAACAGAGCAAGGATGCTCTAGCTAACGTGTCTTTTAGCTTAGACCTAGCTGCTGATCAAACTGAAGGTGAGCAGATCGTAGAGTCTTTTGAATCCTATATTCACGATAACTCTAAGCAATTGAGAGATAATCGTGATAGACAGGAAGAGGCTCTATACCATAAGCTATTTGCTGACCACTTTGTCAGCTTTGTCAAGGATCAATCTCCTGAGCTTATGCCTACTCTAGAGGCTATCATGTATCTAGATAAGGTAAAAGAAATGACTCATGAGCTATCTGTGAGCCCCTCTGAGTTCCAAAAGAATCGTAGGGCTCTGGTGGCTCTAGGAAAGCAGTATTTGGAGTCGAAGTGAGAATTACTGTTTCTCCAACCCATCCTGTGGCTAGATTTCAAATTACCACCTATGATATCAACATGAACTATCATGATATTGGAGACTTCTTTGTTCTATTGACTCAGGGACCACCTGAGTTGAGAAACGAGGTCTTAAGCTACAACGGGATTGTGAGTGTTAACTGGGAAAAGCCTAATGGTTTCACTACTTTGGTGTCCGTTCTTCAGTTTACTTTTGTAACCCGAGAGATCATGTTTAGATATTTGAAAGGAGAAGGGCCGTTAGGGAAGGCTCATCTAGCCCCTCAGATCAATGCCAAGTTAAAGGAATTTTTTGATGCCAGAGACAGAGAAGAAGCCAAACCCACAGAACCTGTCATCTGCTGATGATATTGAATGGGTTCAATCTGAGGTAGACAAGCTCTATAGGGCCTCTACGGATATCCCTATAGAGCGATGGGACCGTGTTAGGTGGGAAATTGATTTCTATGATCTGACCATTCAACTCTTGGAAGAAACCGGGAACATGAAGGGTAAACCTAGCGGGGGTAAGATTTCATGTCCCTTTCATGGAAGAGATAGTACCCCTAGCTTCACCTTCTATCGAGGTTCGAATTCCGCTTTTTGCTTTGGCTGTGAACCACCTGTAACCAATCAATTTTATGACAATGTAAGATTAGTGGCCTCAATTTTTGGTATCTCGAAACGAGATGCTTTAAAATGGTTAGAAAAACGCTATAAACTCCCGGCCATGGCTGTGGAGAGGGAAGCTATTGTAACTCCGGAAGAAGCCGAAGAAGAGATTGTAAAATTAAATTTTGATGATCTTAAGGAGCCTTTCTTGGCCTTGGCGACAGTATTAGCTAAGGACACTGGAACCCAGGAGCTACTGGATATTTATTTCAAGGCACAGCATGAGCAAGACCCGCTCCCCTTGGCTAAACTTCTAGGAAAAGACAGGGTTCAAAGGATTCTAAGGCACAAAGCGAATGGAAACAAGTGAAGTAACTCTAAGTGATCTAGAGCTTAAAGTAAAGAAACCCAAAAAAGCCAAAGTAGTCAAAGTCAAAAAAGATATCAAAACTATCTTTTCTGAACACATTGCTGCTTTGACTGTTGATGACCTTAAAAAGCCATGGATGGCTGAAAAAAGCTTCCGCCTAATCACTGATGCTAAAGAGCTTAGTGATTGGGTTGATAGTATTTTGGCCGATGTACACAGGCATCATACTTTTGAGGGTAGAACTTGCCCTGCAATTGCTGTGGATACTGAGACTGATGGTCTAGATACTCGTATCGTATGCGGGGAGAAGGCCATCACTCTAGCTGGCGTTTGTTTGTCCGCTGATGGCATCGAGGGCTTGTACATCCCGGTCAACCATGAAGATGGCAACAATATTGACTCCGTGGCTTTAAGGGCCATCCTACAGCGTTTATTTGATGCTTCTCACCTAATTTTCTACAATGCTAAGTTTGATAGAGAAGTCTTATCTCTGACTCTCGGTATTACTTTTAAGGACTATCCAAATTACGAGGATTTGCAAGTTTTAGCCTACTTGGAAGACCCCAAAGCTTCGGTAGAGGACTCCGGTAAGGGGGGTCTCCAGATTGGTGGTTTAAAAGCTTTCTCGAAGACCCGATTAGGTATTGAACAGGTTGAATTGGGGGACATTGCCAAAGTTCGCGCCTCTGTATGGAACGAAGAGCTTGGTAAAGATACTATGAGAGTAGTGGTTGCTCCATTTACTTGGGTTCCTACTGGATTGGCTCTTTGGTATGCCGCTGGAGATGCTATTACAACGTGGCTTGGTTGGGATTTAGTTAAAGACAAAGCTCGTGCTTTAGGTTCCATTCATAGAGTAGATCATCTTCTTATTGAAACTATAGCTTGGATTGAACGTCAAAGAATTGATGTAGATGTTGATCTACTCAAAGAAACTATTGAGTGGCATAAAGGCCGTTTGTTGCAATTGGTTCAAGAATTAGGCGAGTTGGCTGGCTGGAATCCTGAAGAGGAAAAGGGAGAAATATTCAATCCTGGCTCCCCTCCTCAGTTGCGTAAGATTCTATTTGGAAAGCGCGGAATGCAGCCTTTAGCATTATCCGAAAAAACTGGCGAGGCTTCCACTGCTGTTGCTGTTCTGACAGAGCTTAAGAAACAATACCCAGATGACATATTCTTGGATAAGCTGATGTCTTTCCGTGAGTATGCTGCTCTGCACCCTGATAACCTTAAGTACGATCCAAGAGACAATTCAGCTAGATTCTACTTCAAACAAAATGTTGTAGCTGGTGGTCGTTTAGCGGCTGCTGGTGGGGACTTTGAAAAAGATGGTGGCTGTGGAGTTAATATTCAAGCCATTAAGAAGGTTGGTGGGAACTGGTGGGTCAAGGGCCGTAAATTGGCTGATCAAACCGGCGATCCTAAAATGACAGAGACATATATAGAGGATCAACTCGATCCTTCTTGTTGGAACAAAGATAAAGAAAAAGCTCCAAATATTATCAATAACCACATTGGAGTCTACTTTGGGAAACAATATTGTCTTGTTCCTTCTTGCCCTATTTGCGAAGGGGAAAAGACTAAGGTTGATGCTAATGAAGTATTGAATCTCCGCTCTCTATTTAGAGCTAAAAAGGGTTGGACTTTATACTCAATCGACTTCAGCAATATCGAAATGAGAGTAGCTGCCAATATCTCTAAGGAACCTTTGTTTATTAAGGAATTCCTTGAGGGATCTGGAGATTTTCACTCTCTTACTGCCATTGCTTTGTTCCCTGAATTCACTGATCCTACAGTGGATAAGGCAAGAAAGAAAGCTCTTAGATCGCTTGCCAAAATCATTAACTTCGCGCTACTATATGGCGGAACTGCCTACACTATTTTCGAAAATATGATAAGAGAAGGGCACGAAATCACTTTTGAGGGCGCTCAAAGACTAGTAGAAAAGTATTGGGAATCAGTGCCGACTTTCGCTGCTTGGTGTTCCACTAAGCGTGAAATTGCAAGAACTAAGCTTCTATGCAAAACCCCTACTGGTCGCGTTATCAGTTTCTTATCAGCTATGAACCAATTTCACATAACCATTCCGAAGCCTGAAGACAAAGATAACTTCTTCTTGTATAAGAAGCTGAATAAGGCAGCGGAGAACTTTAAAAAAGCTAATCAATTGGATGACTACAAAGCCACCAAAATGCAAGCAGACGCTCTTTATAATAACAAGACTACTGGTGTCAAAAACTATACAGAATACAACCGTTTCTTAGGTAAAGCGGAGCGTGTATCCATCAATATTCCGCTTCAGGGAACTGCTGGTGATTTAATGCGCTCGGCCTTAAACAAAATCAGAATTTGGGCTACAACTACTCCTCACGTTGAAGAGGTATTTAAACTTCATTGCACTGTTCACGATGAAATTGACTTCTCTGTGAAAAATGAATTTGCTCCTTATATCCTCCCTCGTTTGAATAGATTTATGAAACTTCGTAAACTTCATGAATCCAAAAAATGGACTGTTCCTATCGAAACTGATTGCGAATACGGCCAGAGTTGGGATGTAGATTTCCATTTAACTGGAGATGATAGTCACAAGCCTTCAGGTTGGTATGATATTGAAGGCATGGACACTTACATCCCTGGAGATTTTGATCCTTCTATCGTTGATAGTATGGTAAATTCGCTTAAAAATGGTAAAATGGAAAAGGTCACTAAATGGCTTACCGATAATCTTCATATTAGAACTCACGGTATTCTCAAGCACATTAAAGAAGCAACCACTGAGGTTGATTGGAAAAGATTTATCACTATTATGCTACAGTTGGACGAATTCTGGAAGCTCGATGAAGATGAAGCTGGAGTATTGGAAGAGTCTATTGAAGATTTTATGGCTAGAACTGGAGCTAAGTTGCCAGAGAAGGAAGTTTTCATCCCTAAAGTAGAGGTAGCGGAGGTGAAGCTTGAGCAAGAAATTGAAGAAGCCCAAGAAGACAGCGAAAGTGGAGAAGAGCCATCTTCTGAAACTGCTTACGATGAAGAAGAAGACCCTTTCTACGAGCCAAAAAAAGTTGAAATCAAAGTTACCCCAGGAGTAACCGTTACTGTTACTGTAGACCCCCCACCAGTTAAAGAAGAACCTGAACCTGCTTATATTCCTGAAGTTAGACCCCTCCTTGATACCGAATTTGGAGATTTTATAAAAGCTCTGGGTATTGGTAAATTATCTGTTCAGTTCAAGTATAAGGGAATTTTAATGAAGTTGTCTAATATTGAACAGCTTCCCAAGGAGTATATGTTATGACTATAATTATATCACGAAACAAAAAGCATATGACTCTCGGTAGACTCATGACTCAAGCTTCCAATACGAGAAGTCATTTGATGAGAGTGAGGCAGAACTTAATGGCCTCATTAATGGTGCTTACTAATTTGGATGAATCCTATAATGTTTTCAAAGAATATGGTAAAGACATTCCCAAAAATGTTGTAGCTTCTGTAGAGGAAGAGCAAGGAGAAGTCACAAGAATATCCAAAGCCATTTTAATGACTCTTGGGAGCGTGGATAAAGAGCTAAAACTTCAAGCTTCAAAATTAGATGATTTTAGCAAAGAACTCGAAAAAGCCGAAAAACAATATGAAAAGGACTTAAAAAAGGCCCAAAAACCCAAAAAATTGTCTAAAGAAGAGGCGATTCAAGCCGCTACTAGGGAAATTGTCGCGGCCAAGAAAGATCAGCTAGAGAAGAAATGAAACTTTTAGACACTATTTTGAAGGTTACTCATGGCAACTAGAAGAAACAAATCAGGGACTAAACCCAACGCACCTTTTTCGGCAGGTAAATATACTAGCCATAATGCAGCTAGTGGAAGAGCCGAAGACCCTGCAATTGAAGAAAAGGTTAGATTAGCGCGAAAAGCTGGCGGAATTCAAAAGACCGCAGACTTCTTCGCCGGTCCAACTAATAATGCTGCTAATATTACTGACTCCAACAACATTGGCTATTACAGCTACGAATTTCCTGTTGACTCCTTAGAGCTACCTCAGTCTAGGGCTCAAGAATTACGCTATTATCGTCTAGCTTATGACCGTGATCCCATCGTTGGTCGCGGAATCGACTTGCACACAGAAATTCCTATGAGCAAGATCACCTTAGAGAGACCTAAGTGTTCCTCCGAGGCTTTTGGTGACTATGTTTACGACTTCTTCCAATCTTTAGTTACTAATTCTCGTTTATTTGAAACTCTTCTCCACGCTTCCAGAGAATATTGGACAATTGGAGAGGCTTTCTTATATGTCGAAGATGATCCAGATATAGAGCCTTCTCCAGTTGCCAATAACTTTGTCAATGGAAAAACAAAAGACGAAAAGAGAAATGCAGGAACCGGTTTTAATGGTGTTGAAGCCTATAACCAATCTTGGGGCAGTGAAGACCTAGCTGTGATGTCCGCACTAGAACCCGGTAAACGTTCTTCCATCAATAAGTTATCTAAAATAGCTACTACTCTTGCCAGCATGACTAAAACTCCATTGGAGAGTAGTGAACAAATCAATGCAGAGATTAAGAAAATCTCAGCCATAATCAAAAAGGCCAAGGTTGTCACTAGGAAGATCGCTGAAGATCCCCCTGCCGATGCTCCAGCCGGAGATATCCCTGAAGGTGATGTAGGGGGTAATGGCGAGGGTGAAGACACTATGGGGGCTGGTGGAGAGGGCGATCCTATGGGTGTTGGTGGAGGCATGGGCTCTTCTGGTGGAGGAGGATTAATGCCTCTTCCTGACCCCAATGCTGACTTCGGCATGGAGGGAGAGGGAGGGGAGCAACCTATCATCGAGGATAAAGAAACTCGTGATATGAAGAAGTACCTATCTTTACTAAAGAAGAAGAAAGAGTTATTAGAAGAACTAAAAAGCCTAAGAGAGACTAGGGCTAATGATATAGAGTTGTTCAAACATATCTGCAATAAGGACTATACCGGATTTGATAGAATCCAGCTACTTCCACCTGAAAACATTGAAATTAAGAAATCTGAAGTATTTGGTGAGCAAGCCACTATTTTCTATAAGCCCCCTGAAGATCAAAAGGCTGGCTATATACAGAGCCCAGATACCCCTGATGAGGTCAAGGAGTCACTGCAAACTGATGGCCTCATCCCATTGAACGATGACCCATTCAAGGGCTCCTACTGCGTTCAATTCGCTCGTAAGAAGGCACCATTCGAAGATCATGGCCGCTCCATTCTTCAACGCTGCATGAGAACTATTATTTATCGTGAAAAGCTCAGACAGGTTCAGACTACACTAGCTAGCCGTAACATGACGCCTAAGACCTTCATTGTAGCTCCAGGAATTAGCTCTAATGAAGTCCTAGTTCTTCGTGCCCATGCCGATGAAGCTAAGAGCGATCCAGATTATACCATTGTTGTTAACTACGAAGCTAGATGGGATGAGATTGGCTCAGAAGGCCGCTTGCTCCAGCTTGATACCGAATGGCAGCATACTGCTAATGATCTGGCCATCGGATTAGGCTTCTCCCCCGATATTCTTAATGGGGAAGGACTCTACTCTGGAACAAAGATCCAATTAGAAATCCTAAGCACCACTTATCTCCAGTATCGTGATTTGATCAATTTTATTGTTCAAGAGCTAATTTTCAAGCCCATTGCCATGAAAAAAGGCTTCTATGAATTAGATAAATATGGTCGCCCTCGCTGGATTTATCCTACTGTAACTTTCGGCAGAATGGCTCTAAGAAATTCTGGCGATACCTATCAGATGCTATTCGATCTATACCAAAAGGGCTCCTTGCCTGTGTCGATCATTCTAGAGCTATTGGATGTCGATCCTGAAGCATGTAAGAAGGCTCTTGAGGCTGATCTATTCTCAGTTAATGATTCTAAGTTCAATTCTTTCTTGGAGAGCTTGTATGCCTCTATAGGTTCTGATGAAAATCTAAAGAAAGCTACTGATCTTATGGATCGTATTCGTAAGACGTTAGGATTAAAGGAGAAGGATGTTGAGGATGCCGAGATAGAAGGCTCTGGCGAAGGTCTCTAATGATCACTCCCGTATCCCCCCTTAACCAACCTTGGACCAGGGAAGATTTAACTGGTAACTCATCTTTTATTCAGACAGATAGTGTTACCATATTTGTTATTTCTAACTCTCAGACTGACAATACTTTCCACATATACAAATCTTCTGATAATGGTGTCACTTTTACCACAGTAAAATCCTATCAGTTTGCTCTACCCAATCCTGAATTTGACCCTGTATCTTATTATGATGGAACCAATATCTACATTATTGGAATGCAACCTAATTTAACTAATAATGCTCTATCTGATTTAGTTGCGTTTGAATTTAATCCTTCTACCTACATTCTATCTACCCCAGTTCCTCTTGTTATAGGTAGTAGAACTCGTCCTGCTTATGACATTACCCAGCTAGCTGATTCCTCTTTTGTTATTATAGTGGCAGCAGTAGATCCGATTAACCCTAAAATTGATGGCAATGCTATTTTAGAATTGCATTTAAATTCTTCTTTTAATGCAGTGTTACATGTCCTTACATTAGATCAATCCCCATCGCTTTCTGGTAACATGTTTGGCGCTGTAAGTTTAAGCACACTTAATGGTGTAACCGAACTGCTTTATACTAGTCATCAAAAAGAAGTAGTGCCAAATAAGACCCTGCATTATATCTACTCTACAACAAGGGACAACTCACTTGGAGTGTGGGGGACTCCAGTTCCGGTGTACAATTACATTGGAGATTTGATTGATGATAAATTAACCGTAGTCGGCTATCATGCCTCTTCTACTATAAAAATGTTTACTCATCTCTATTACAATCGAGTAGGATTTACTCTCCAGTCTGTTCTGGTCTTAGGTTATTATAACGGAACGGTTTGGACTATTAAAACTCTCACTGATGAAAATATAGCAGAGCCAACTCTATGTCTAGATACCGCTTTTAACTGGAGATTGGCTTACATAAGAAAAATAAATGTAACTGATTCTTATGGAAGTATGCATGTATTTGATTTAAATCCAGCAACTTTTATTTTAACAGATCGTCCTGGCCACTTCAATCTTCTTTCTGTGACATGGATAAGAGGGACAAAGTATCAAGTAGGTACAGACTCTAAATGGATGGTGATAGTAGAAGATTGGACCTCTACTCCTGGCTCATTTAATCCTTATTTCGTTTCTGAAAAGAACGTTCCCCCTAACGGAGCCATAGCCCCAGTTACTGCCACAATTCAAAGAAATACACCTACCATATTTGACGCTTCTGGGTCTTTTGACCAAGATTATGATACTCTGGCTTTTTCTTGGAATATTACTAATCTAAACCCTTCTATTAGTCCAAATCACATTACTATTCTTTCAACAGGTAGTGCTAGTCCCATAGCCCTAGTTACTGTGGATAAAGCAATAGGCCCTCTGGCTAGGACTTTCCAAGTGCAAGTATCTGTCCAAGATTTGAATACTTTTTCTTCACCAATTAATCCCCCATCTGTAGTTTCAGCTTTGGTCTCCCTTCCATTTAAAGCGGCTCCAGTAGTAACATGGCCTTCTGATCTATCTGGTAATCCTTTACCGGTACCCGGTACAAGAAATGAGACCCTTTTGTTAATCCCCACTATCATTGACTCGATTGGTGATTTAACCTATTCTTGGACTCAAATAAAGGGTACTCCCGTAGAGGTTATAGGCTATTCTAACGGACCTATTTTAGAAGTGGGTCTATTCGGCACTAAAGTTTTGGGGGAGACTCTTGAATTTCAACTAATTGTTAATGATGGGGTTAACTCTCCTGTAGTATCCGTTATTAGCGTGACAGTCCCCTCAGTTGTTCTTACTTACTTGGACGTAAATAGGACTTCTAGAATGTTCTGGGTCAACAATAGTGGTGCTAAGATGACTATTGCTAACAGAAATAGCTCAGAAGTCTGGACCTCATCCTATCCTAGTTACTCATCTGATTTTTTCAGACTCAGAACCTCTCTTACCAGTTCAGGCTCTGATAGACAAACCGCCATATCTACTAGTTCCGTTCTAGTTACAGGTCAGAATGAAATGTATTACAGAAAAAGACTGCTACCTAACGCATCTCCTAATATCCTTGATGGCTGGCAAACTGAAAATGATTATACTCTAGTTTTGGATAACACTGGGTTACTCAGTCGTTATGAGCAAGCTGGACCAGATAATTGTTCTGATTATCCTCAGCATACCATCAATGTTGGGGCCTATTTAGGGCCAAATAACATCACTAAAATGACGGTTAATGGCTTATTTAATAACAAGCGAGTTATAGCAATCCACTCTACAGTAGGTTTGCTCTTAATTCAAATTAATGAAACTACATTTGAAATCGAAGAAGATTTAATGCTATCTCTTGCCTCTTTCTCAATGTATGGGGCAAACAATGTTCAATTCGTTAAATTCAGTGGTGTAGAGAGCTTGCACTTGGGTAAATTACTAGTAGGAACCACTAACGGCACTGACACCTTTGAGACCTTATTCGATTTACCAGTTGATACTGCTACTGGTGCTTGGGATAGAACTAATAGAATAAATACAAATGTGCATACTGGAGAAATTCTTACTGGTAATACAATAAATTATTCTGGTCTTCCCCCAACTCCCGTAGCCTCAGTCTCTGCCCCAACTGTGAATACTTACCCCGTAAGCTGGACAGAACTAAGGCCAGACCTAATCTCCTCCTATGAGATGGTGGGGGAAACCTATGGAGACCCCGCTTTTGTTTTAATACAAAAAATTAATTCGGGTGCTATTCAAACTGCTTATATTACTCCCCCCACCACTGAAGCTTATCTTATCAAAATTAGGGCACTTAACCCAGATGGGGCATCACCTTATTCTAACGTTGTATATTTAGGAGTTCCCCCAGCACCTATTTTGGATCTAACATATGAGGGGACTGATCCTAGTAACACGGATAACACCTTATATACTGTATCTTGGACTCAAGACCTCCCTGAGATGGTAACTGGCTTTGTTATACAACAGCAACTACAAGGAGCAACTGATTTCAGTTTATCAAAATCAGTAAATAGTGGAGTTTACACAACATCAATATCTGTTCCTTCTTCCATATCAGGTAGTGTAGTGATGTTCGCTAGTGGAATTTTTGGAAATTCGGATTATTCAAATTACGGAGCTTACTACACACCGGGCTAAATAGAGTATTAGCTACAGAGGGTAGCTATGTCCATGCTTGAACTAAGAGCCAAGAAAAAAGAGGCTGAATCTCTTCTCGGTTACCACATATCTAATATAGCCAAGAACAAGGCGAAATTAGTATCTATTGAGGCCGATAAAATACTACATACAAAAGCTATTGGGGTAATGGATAAGGCTATTCAAGTCATTTCAGCCAATGGCATAGGTAAAATTGAATCGGTAGTTTCTGATGGGTTGAAACTCATTTTTGATGACGATTACAAGCTAATCATTGAAAGAAAAGAAGGAGTTCGCGGGGAGTCTTATAAAATTCTTGTGGAAAAACGAGGATTCGCGGCTCCTCCCATAGAGACAGTTGGTGGAGGGGTGGTCAATGTTATCTCCTTCCTCCTTCGTGTCATTATGATTCAAAGATTCAAACTAGCCAAGTTAATCGTTTTGGATGAATCTATGAATAATGTATCACCAGAATTTATTCCTAAAGTTTCTGAAATGATGAAAACGCTTTGTGATGAACATGGGTATTGTATATTAGCTATCACTCAGCAAGCGGCCTTGGCCACCTCTGCTGATAAAGTGTTTGTTGTAGAAAACGGGCCGCTTCTTAGAGAGCTTCGCCAGGAAGAACTAGATGAACTTAAATCCGGAAGTAAAAATTAAGGTCAAGACCGAGAAAGAGATTCTTGACCGCTTGAAGGAACTTATAACTAGGCATAAAAAAAGGTTCTTCAAGAATAAAATGAAGCCTAAGGGGGAGAACTGTGCCTTTGTCAGATACGATGAAGCCACTGGTGCTTACAAGTGCCTAAAATGTGGTACTGATGACCCTGATAATTGCTTAAACCAAAAACTATTTCAGCCATCCAGAACAAAGGAAGAGCTATCTCAAGATTTTTCTGATGATATTCACAATACACAAAGAATGCTGAGAGAGTATAGAGATATTGCAACCTTACTTTGGGTTTTGGGTCAGTTCGATGATCCTGAAGCGTACGAACAGTCCAAGGAACAATTGATATCTAATGTGGAACAGCGTAAAATTCCAGATATTTTGGAGAATAAATGACTAGTTACGGGGCAAGTGGAGTTGACTGTAGTGGGTGTAGTATTGTAACTGGATGCACCGGACCTGGGGATTCTGCTTGTCCTGAGCAGAAAAACTATTGGTATTGGACAGCCGAAAAATTTAAATTCAGGGTTGAGGAGTCCGATGAACGCTCTAAAACTTAAAGCTGATGAAGGATGGTGGCAAGATGTTGGAAAGCTCATTGAGCGATCCATTGGAATCTATACAAAACTAGAGCGTGATCCAATTCAAGTTACGGCTCAAAAAGTCATAGAACATCGTGGCTGGCTTGTAAAAGAGGAAGAACTCTTTCGACCTATCAAAGACCTCAACTATCTCTATATCCCTAAGAAATTATTCCCAGGCCCCATGTTTGTATTCCCAGAAATTGATACTGAGGGAAAATTGAGGGCTCAGACCAAACCTCTACACACAATGTTTGGCCCTTCAAAATATTATACCATAGGAACTAGTAAAGAGGAGTTCCTAGGGCCTATCTGGTTAGGTAATTCTCCCGAGACTTTGGCGAAAATTATCCAATGCGGCTATGTTATTCTAGTGGAAGGCCCATTCGATATCCTTGCTGCCAAAGCAATGGCTCCCGATCTTCCTATCATGTCTTCATTGACCAAAAATATTGGAAAGAAGCATGAAGAATATCTAAGACTACTGGGGGTCAAGACCATTTACTTGATGTATGATAATGACGAAGCTGGCAATAAATCCATGCAAATTTTATCTTATACGGTTAAGTCTATGAAAGTGATACCCTTAACTTGTCCTGACTCTGATCCTTCAGATTGTTTGAAGACCAGAGTGAAAAAAGAAGCCCTGCAACGAGTATTGGAGGGAGTGGAGTAACCTATGCAACAGACAACAATTTTTCAAATCGCACCTGGAATCCGTTTTCTAGTTAAAATTAATGGGTCATCTGTTTTACCTTGCTATGAGCTTGACTCGCTTTGCGACCATTTAAGGGCCGCTTATGATGATCCTGATTACTCAGTCGTAACTAATTATAATTTTTCCGTGGAGGTAATTAATGACAATGTTCGCTAAGGGGACATGGACAGTCCTATCCCTAGTATCTGAAGAAGAAGCTTTTAAGACCAAGCTTGAAGCTGATGGCTGGGATTTTATGCCATTCAAGGCACAGGCACAGGCTCTCAATACTCATGATCATTCCATTGGTCTAGCCCCGTTTGACCAGCCACGCCTTGGTGATGTAGAAGAAATTGTGGCTATTAAGGCAGGTAAAGCAGATGTGCTAGACCCCCAAGCTCTTCGTCTTATCTTCACAGACAAGCCTTGGGTCTATAATGCTGAAGATGACACCCTAGAGGACCCAGGTGTAGGGACTATTGATCTTCAAGATAACAAACTGTGGGATAATAATCCCGAAAACTGGAAAATTGCTGAAGGCGTATACGCTTTCTGGATGATTGGGTTCGATTGGGAAGATGTCCATGATATGAATTCTAAGAAGGAGTCTTTGGCCTACTCCTATGGTTCCCCCTTCAAATATCAGCCTTCTGACATTAAGGCGCAAATTACTGCTGATGTCGAGGAATTGGATACTATTACTCGCAAGCAGTTCCAAGTGGTAGTAGACTTCAATCTCAAGCGTGTGTGGATCAATTCTCCCTCTAAGAATGTGGTTGGAGACCTTCTTCTTACTCTGGGCTCTCTAGATGTTGCTACTGAAGCCTGGAGACCTGAAGAGGAATACCTCATGGGTCCTCAGTGGACAGAGACCTTCCTCCGTAAGCTAGTAGACGCCTCTGAGTTCCATGATGACTTCAATGCTCGTGCTGCTGAAATTCGTATGCATGGGGTTAATGGTGTAGAACCAAATGAACAATCCTATATGGAAAAGATCCTCAAGAACTACTTCGCCTTTACTGAAAATGGTGGCGGGGAAGACTACCTTGCCTTTGGTGGTCCTCTTTCAGTTCGCCTTGCCCCAACCGTGGCATCCACAGTAACGCTCAAGA
>Ga0214219_1000065_pt1 | contig 53860 bp, 88 predicted proteins | sample TroBogypolimnion_26_FD_153057 | JGI IMG/M metagenome (GOLD analysis project Ga0214219, IMG submission 153057) | Freshwater microbial communities from Trout Bog Lake, WI - 25JUL2007 hypolimnion | ecosystem: Environmental > Aquatic > Freshwater > Lake > Hypolimnion/Profundal zone | place: Trout... | reverse complement strand
TCTGAATATCTTGCTTAATCTTTTTATTAGTAATATTCTCAATTACTACTGATTTACTGAATTTAGCAGCATATTCATTACATAATTCATATTCAGAAGGTTCATTTTCTTTTGCGATTTTGGCAATTTTCTCTGCTTTCTTGATACTCTTGAGGTCTTGATTAACGCAAGATAATAACTGCTTTAATTCAGTAATACTCATATTGGATAATGCTTGTAAATCTGACATAATATTCCTTTGTAATTACTGGAAAAGTGTTGTATGGAAACAACAGCAATTCCGCAAAATTTCTACCACTCTTGGAGTATACAGGAATTGGTGGAAATGTAAAGCGTTATTTTTGATGCTGTATGCTATTGATTTTATTGCGGATAATACTTGACCGGTGCTCTGGAGTATTATAGGGACGCTTAGAGGCGCTCTGGTATTATGAGAAAATGATTGCGTAACGTCTTGATATTATTAAGGATTAATAAACGTTTTTACCAGGTCAACGTGAAAAAGAGGTAACTAATTTTCTTGGCCGGAATCCTGAGGAATATAAAATTTTCCGAGGAGGCCTCAGAGATTTTTTATTTTTTAGTTCCGGTGGTTCTTGTGGATTTGGATTTTTTTTCTGGAGGCTCCGATGCCTCCGCTTGTTTTTGCCATTCTTCGTTCAAGCGTAAGTATTCTTCCTCAGAGACCTCTTTGTCATTCCATCGGAACTTGGTGACTTCTATACCATGGAGAATCATTCTACATTATTCCAATATATTATTAGAAGTATTATATACACTATCTGATTCGTACCAGTAATGTTCTATGGCTCTCTTAGCCGTTTCGGAACTAATATACATTCCTAAGCTTTTATTGTCTGTGATACCAGGATAGACAACACACGAATACTTACTGGTTTGGCCGGTACCAGTAATAGTGGTTTCACCGATGATTCTACCAGTCTGGTCGACATAGTAAAATAGGTGAGGTAATCCACCATTAATCCAGTTTCTTTCAATTCTCATAGTATAATCTTTGGTTTGGATTCTTCTGATTTCTTCGGAGTCCATTCAGGTTTCCATCGTAGAATGAAAAAGAGAGTGGCCACTAAGGTCCACTTAGACCAATCATGTTGGTCGATAAGGTAGATTGTACCGAGAAGCACAGAGGCGTTCCAGATAAAAACTAGAACCATACCGAAAATGTTATAGAGAATCATTGTGCTTGAATAATTTTGAGATTCTTGAATTCGTTACCATAATAGTCATAGCAAGTCCACAGATTGGTTGAGGAACTTCTTTGAGGCTTACAATAAACCGTATCCTCGGTGGCTGTGATAAGATGCTTGGCGAATGCTCCGGATGCGCTGGCAAAAGCCAGTAGACTGAGAGCGGTTATAATCGTCCATGTTGCTCGTGATGTTCGTGTCGCAAGTTTTGTTCTATTTGTTGGTGAAGTCATTTTTAATGTTCTCGTAGATATTGAGTATTTCGTCAATAAGTGTCATCCAAAGGTTATAGATTTCGGCAATCGGATGTTGGAATATCTGTATGAAGGCCAGTAATGTGGCGGGTAAAGCAATCAGTATGGTTACTAAAAATCCTATGAATCCTAAAAGTTCTAACATATTTTTCCCGTAACGACTACTTCTCTTTTAGTATCTTTAGAACGGACATAATCTGCCGCCTTTTCCAAAGATTTGAATTCTTGTTTGGCATTAATGTGCCAACCGGTAGCACCAATCTTTTCGTTTTCGGTAGCAGTGTACCATTCGTCTTTTTCAAACGGCCAAGAATTTTTTACTTTCCATTCTACTTCGTAATGTGATTTACCATTACCATCCGATACGATTGAGATTCTATATTCTTTCATTTCAATTTCCAATCAATTCCCATAAGTTTATATAATGTTCTCCTGTATAAAGGAGGTTTCTTTGATACTCTAATCGTAGTCTGTTCTACATCTAGTTCTAATCTACCAGCATTCACGGTGACCCATGCAGCACCGTCAGAGTTAAGAGTTAGTCCAGAACCGGTACTAAAGGTTGCACCAGAACCACTGGAGAAATACAAACCTTTGTTCTCTCTAGTATCACAACCATCATAATTCAGTCCTAATGGAATTTGTTCAGTTAATGACCAAAAAAACTTAATCTCTTGTTGCTTAGGATCCCAATTCTTCCATGCATCTCCAGGCCAAGTAGGATATTCAGCAGGAAATTCTGTTGCTCCAATAGAACCCATTATTTTTTCTTCCTTTTCTTTTCGGCTTGACGAATGGCTTCATAGTCGGTAATGATCCAAGAATTGGATGTTTGTGACCACTTAGCTGATACTTGTACCATTTCATCTACCGTATTTGCCGATTGCAGGTCGCTCATCATTTCCTGCACCTTCTCGGCTTTTAATCTATCTTCGGTAGTAAAAGTGGTCATTCTGCCAAAGCTTTGTCAAATTCATCTTTGAGGTTTTGTAATTCAACCAAAGAGTTATATTCGGTTTCTGTAATACCACGCCATCTACCAACATCTTTACGGACTTCACCTTGACCATTAATCCATTTCTTTCCTGTCCATTCTAAACGGGATGGAAATGGCCAAGCGTTTGGTTTATCATATTCAACTTCATAGGTACCTAAACGAACAGGTTTGGTTTTAACATCAAACCATTCGGTCATTTCATAGGTTTGAATATCATCTTCGTCATCCGAATATGTCTGAGTATCATCATCTTCCTCAGCTTCTTCGGCTTCACGGTCTTGCATTTGTTCAGAGATAGAGAACATCTCATCAATATCAGAAGGAATCTCATCCTGAACTTGTGCTGAATCTAAATCAGAATAATCATATTGGTCATCTGAGCCAAACTCATACTTACCACAGAAAGCCATGCCACACTCATCATAGTAGGCGGTGGTGTCGTAACCATTTTCAAATAGGTAATCGTAGAGAGCGGTAGGAGGACCCCATGCGGTATCAAAGTTGACACGGATATTATTATCGTCTAGGCGTTCAAAGTCATAGATTGAAGCTTCCCATTTGGTACCCCAATTATTGATATTCCATTCATACCAATTATCTTTTTGGTCATCAGGACATGGACATAGCATTTGAAAAAGAGCAACATCATCTTTTTCTTTATTTAATTCAAACTCAATGGCATCAATCTTTTCTTTATCACCGTGGTTGATTGTGGCCACGTTTGAACACCAATTAGGCATAATATTTCTCCATATAAAAAAATGTTGCTTCACAACATAACTAAGTATAAATACTAATATCGTAAACACTAATACAAATGGTGTTTAATTTTAAATCTCAAAAGGACTACAAATGAAATTCCTCAAATCAATTATCGACTCTATCAACTTCGTAAGAACCCATTCACAACTAGAATACTACATCAAGTCTAAGAATCCACAAACTCACTCTGAAGTGGATCGGTTGGTTCGTGACTTCTACTCCATTCGTGGTATGTAATGGAAATAGAAGTATTCTTTACCTTAATTACTATTCTGTTCTAATTCTTTAATTCTAGATTCCAAAACAGAAGCTGCCGTATTAAAATGGCCTGTACCTTCTTGGTGCGGGTCATGTAAACTCAACAGATGCTCTCGTTCTTTTCTCAAAACAGCAAGATACATTTCATTATAGGTTGTCTGCATTATCATATACCCCTACGATATCATCTTGTTTAATAATATATAAATCTTTGCCTTCGTGTTTAATTTTCTTGGCTAGATTCCAATTTGGTAGAACTATTTCACCCACATCAACATCGGTCACATCAGGACCGATTGCTAAAACTAAACCTTTATTGACTTGAGTTACATCTGATTTTAAAATAATACCAGATTCGGTTGTTAGGTCTTTTTCTAATAACTCTAATAATGCACTATTCTTTATAGGCTTTAACATTAATATATCTTTCACTGGTGTTCATACATTTGTCGAGAATTTCTTTAGGTGCATCTTCCGTCACCTCATTACAATCATAACGGATTATATAAGGTTTGTCAAACATTTTATGGTAATCATCGTTGCCTATGAGTGAATATACCACAAATATAAGAACAATCATTCCGGTAATTTTAAGAGCTTCCATTTTATTGTGGTAACTGTGATTTGAAATGGTTAATTAATTCGTCTATTAAACTTCTGGCCATGGATCCTTGTTGGGTCCACATCTTAATTCTATGTAGGCGAGCAATAAGTTCTCTAATATCCATTATTTAAAAATACTTGACCATTCTTTTAATTTTTCTTTTTTGTGTTCCATTGCTTCCATCATAGCATCTTCATTAATGGCCCCTTGCTCGACTAATAAGCCAATCATACACAATAATTGTCCAGCTTCCATTTCTAAACATTCTTTAGTTGAGGCAAAATCTTCGGTAGGATACCGAGATTGAAAACCAAAACGTAGAATTTTGGATGCGGCTTGAATCACTTCAGCACATTCTTCTTGTAGGATTACAAGAGTTTCTTCAATTTTACTTTTCATTTGGATCTTCAATAAATTTAATTACAGGTAAAGTATTTGCCACAATAGTTTGTGCCTCGGTATAAGTGGTACAGACTACACGGCAGGTAAATACTCCGTCTTTAATAATGAGGTCAAAAGGTAATGCTTCTCCTTTTGGAAACCATTCTTCTTCAATATAACAAGAAACAAACCATTCTTTGGCCTGCTTGGCACGACCAATCAAATCTTCGTATATTTTTTTAGGATTAAAATCATCCGCTTCAACATATTCCATATTATTCACTCAATAAAGTTGGCTTATTTCCTTTGTCGGTATAACCAGCAGCAAAAGCGGTGGCTTCGGCTTCAGTCATAAACACCTTACTGAAAGATGCTGGTGCATCCGCTGTACCGTAATTTACTTTCCAAAAACCATCGCCTTCATAAATTACAGCCATAATTTTACCTGCTTCACCTACAAAAGTTGCTACATCTTTCATGATATCATTCCTATAAAACGATTTAATACTACACGGTTATTCAAACGGTTACCAGCAAATTTACTAAACGCTGAAACCAGACCACGGGTTGTGGCATTTTCTTTTACTTCAAAAGTCACATCTTCATCGGTGTCTAATGCTTCGGTTCTCAACAAATAGTATTCATCGAAACCAGCATTGGTAACTGTTAGTGATTTGTTCTTACGGAATTCTGCTTTGATTTTATCATGCAACATATAATTATTAGGATAAAAATAATGCAATTCACGACCCAACTCACGACCAGCCAATACATAGAAACCAACAATGTTACAATTAGTTCTCAACTTCAACATCTTTATATATGATGCAGTTAATTCACGACCACGGTTAATTTCAATAATTTCTTGATTCTTGGTAATTGGGTCACGCAACACCATTTGGCGTCTTGCTTTCCAGTCAATAGAATCATAATCAATTTCTTGATTAGTTGTACCATCTCTAAAATTACCTTTATTATCTTTATAATAAACATCAGAATTACTATGGCCTTCACCATCAGTTAGAAATACAGTATTTACAATTTGTAGTTTATACTGTTTCTGAAATTCTGGTACAATCTTCATAGCGGAGATAACTGCTTCATTCAGAGGTGTGCCACCTTTCTGAAACCAGTTTGGTCTCCAGCCACGGCGATATTCCGACATTTGTACCAAAGCAGAACCAGCATAAGTGAATTCAGAAGCAGTCATCTTGCTCGATAACAAGTTCAACAATTTAAACTGACGCAATACAACATCACCTTCTATCAAAGGCTGTTTGTATGGTTCGTCATATTCTGCACTAAAGGCATATACATCATAAGGAATGTTTACTTTCTTACAGAACATTACCAAATTGATTAGTTGCTTGATTGTATTTTCCATGTGATTAGACATAGAACCAGACCAGTCAAGGAACATTACAAGTCCGTGAGATTTGGCACCAGGAACAATTGTCATCTTTTTAAAAATGTCATCAGTCAGTTGGTAAGCATAAATCTTACTCATGTTTAAATCGCCAGTTTTGGCAATAGATGCACGCTTTAATTGGTCAGCATTTTTACGCAATTCAAATTCTTTTGCAAGATAACCAACAACTTTTTTGGAATCATTACGCAATTTCATAAATTTTGGAATATCAAGTCCGGTAAAATCATTGCTTCTATAATGTTTTGAAGTATGAGATGCATCTTCACGAAAGCGTTTCCATAAAGCTTTGTGTCCTACAATTGCATCTTCTAATTTAACATTAGGAATATTGGCGTAGTAATGGGTGCGACCATCAGTTGCAAATAGTTTACTTTCGTTTTTACGATATGCTTCATCTGTATATGATTTGGTGTCAGGTGCTTCATCTTCAGAAACTTGAGTACCGCCAGCTTCATTACCAGAATCAGATTCTTCTTTTTCATCCGATTCTTTTTCTGGTGATGCTTCGCTATCATTACCATCTTTTTTGGTTTCTTCTTCTTCATCAAATTCGTCAGAATCATCATAACCTTCGGAATCAAAGCCTTCGTATTCACCATCCTCATCTTCTTCAAATTCTTCAGTAGGATGATTTTGTTTGTGTTCTTCGGCTTGCTTCTTCATATAGTCGCAAACAAGGCGAGCAACCTTCATCACATCATCATAGGTCTCGGTTCCTTCAATGAGGTGAATCAGGGTTTGCTCATAGTCGGTAAATTTAATACCTTGTGTTGCACCACCTTTGGTGTAAAGGTTAACACGGTCAATAAAATTCAAATCATTTAAATCAGTACCAGCAGTACCAAAGAAATCTTTATCAATGAGTTCACGATATGCACGAACAAAACTGGAACGAATACCAGGATATTTGTTTTTGACTTTTTTCTCAATACGAACATCTTCCAACACATTCATTACGGATGCTGAAATTTTTTCTTCGTGTGCTTTGATTAGTCCATCAAGTGGAGTATAGAGAGCGTGGCCAACCTCATGACCCATGAAAAGGTCATAGAGGTAACCAGAAATGTTTTTGTCTAATACAGGTACCGTCAATACACGGTTCTTAACATCGAATGACGCAGTTTGCACATTGCGTTGTTCAACAATAAGATTTTCTGTTGCCATTAGTTTGGCAAGTAATGATTTTGATTGAATAAGTTCCATATAATCTCCGAGTTAATAGAACCATTATACTATATGTATCGTCTACCGTCAAGTTATTTCTTATTAGTGTTGTACCAGGACAACACTTTTCGGTATTGACGGATCATGGGTAGAACGGTATCGTAATCTAGGCCGAATTTGATTACCAATTCTGATTTCTTGCTGGTACTCATATATGCTTGAACCTCATCTTTAATGACATTCTCACCATAACCCATTTTCTTCAATGCTTTAACCATCTTAGAATATTGCATACGATGTTGTTTAAAGAAATTATAATTCATTTCTTCCATTTCAGCTTTGTATGATTCATCCATATAATATAGAGCATGGGCAATTTCATGGTCGATTACATTCATGTCACCTTTTTTACCACCAATAACATAGAATGGTTCTGTTAAATCCAGTTTTTTGGTGATTTCTTCCGCTAGTGCCAATTCCCAATAAGTTTTATCAGACATATTTTGTTGAGACCATTCCATATAAGCATCTCCAGGAATGTTAAAGCCTGACCAATAATTAAAATAATTAATTGAACCATCATCTTTCATAAAGAAATCAATGAAATCCACAAATGAGGTATACTTTCTATTCAACTGCGGCACGCCTTCATAGTATTCCTCTACACGGCAAAATGCAAGCGCAAGGTCTTTTTGTGTATTGAACTCTAAAAGTAAGCAATTTTTGATTGGCTTTCTTGATTTGAACATTTTACTCATACTGTTCTTTCATTTTTTGATAATTTGATTGGTCTTTTTCAAATCCGGACAACACAGCCCACTTGCGAGTGACAATATCCAAGCGTTTCCACGCAGGAATTTCTTCATCGTCTGCTTTGGCATCAAGCCAAATGTAATAAGATTGATTACCCATGATTTTTTCCTTCGTTTTTATCAAAAAATTGATAAGAAATTGCGCTCGCTAACTCATCCGCAAGTTTCGGATTGAATTTTACAAGAAAATGCGCAACATCATCAATAGGCAATTGCTTCAAATTGTAAATTACAGTATCAATGCCGTTCAAAACTGCAGTTTCTTCGTGTTGTGCTAACATTTTTCACCTTACATATCATAAAAATGGTCAATTACTACAAAATTCTGATTATTTGATTTAGCTTTGCCGATAGATTCAAGCCATTTAAGCTCTTTTTGTAAATCAGCATCACTCAATTCTTCCAAATATTCAAAATATTCATCAAATTCGCTCATCTACGCATACTCGCTATATCTTTCGCTTCATTATCTGTAAAAATTGGCACAGCATTTGATTTGTGCATTGTACCAATACCTTTAATTTTTTCACCTGTATAAGAATTTCCGAATTTCTTAGTGCAAGCGATAAAACCAGTATCTAAGGACGCAACTTTCGGAGTTTCTCTGTGGTAAGTAGCCATATTTTTAATTGGCAAACTTGTTTTAATTAGGGGAGAACGGGAATACCGTTTTGACGATAACTGATTGATAGCAGCCAACCACTCTGCTTTTTGCTCTTGTTGAGCCTTAGTCAATTTTTTTGGTTTAGATTTTGGAATATAACCGTATATCATAATCAAGGATTCTCCATGTGAAGAACCTATTATAATACAGGTAATGCTGGATGTCAAGCGAATTTGTTGTATGGAAGCAACAATACCTTTTTATTAAAGGCGGACATACCTACTTATAAGAAAAAATCAGATATTTCTGTTTTCTTCTGGTAAACTTGAATCATCGAGTTGACTTAATACTTCTTCAACATCACGATTCTTCATCTTTTTGATTTCAGAATGCTCATTCTTGTGTTTTCGTTTTGGCATATAACTGTAATCTTCGTTATAGTCTTGGTTCTTGCGAAACTTTCCCACAAATTTGGTCACTTCTTTCTCCTATTTCATCGTTTCAAATTTAATGCCTTTGATTTTAGTTTCAGGCATATTATGCATATCTTCTTGTGATATGTAAGTAATGATGGCATCAGGATAACAAATTTTTGCTATTTTAAGCAATTGACAAACGGTACCATCAGAATCATTGAATGACATAACTTCATCTACAAATTTTAAACTTTTAACGATTTCTCTACGAGTTTCATAATTTTGAACAAAACCACCTTGTGACCAAGCCATATACCAATCAGAGTGAACACCAACGATTAACCAATCACCTCTATGGTGACATTTCTTAATATAGAGTAATTCTTCAGCAGTTAATGGATCAAATGTACCGGTTATTATTATTATTCTATCTTTTGGTCGCATTATGGTAATAAGTGTGGAAATGCCTCTTTAACGAATTTATAATCTAAACCTTTTACACCTTGGTCTTTACTAAAGATACCAATGATGACTTCTGCTTCACGGGGTTCTAAAGATTCTAAAAATTGAATAAGTAATTCATTTCGTTTTTTAGGATTTAATTTATCTCCCATTCCGTCACCTTTACGGAACAAATATAATTTGCGAATTTCTGTTGATAGTTGTGTAGTTGCTAATCCAGGTAAATTAGAAGTTGGTATTTTATAATTCTCTGGCATTTCGGTAACCCACCATTGATAATCTGGATGATAGGTTAACTGTAATACATCGACCAATGTTTGAGAAAGATTCTTCTCAATAACAGCCATTCTTTCTTTTTTATTTTTTGCTAATTCAAAATCATCAAAAATTTCATATATGTTTCTCATCATTAAAATTCCTCTATTACTTCCATTAAGTTTTTTAGTTTATGCTCAATAAAATAATTCAGCAATTTGCCTTTAGCCGGCTTTGTTTCTTCATATGTATTTATAATTTTGGTTTTAATGTTTTCTGGAATGAAAGAAAGGTCGATTAAAGTTGAATTACGAATAAAATTAGACTTAATTGTTTCTTCTTGTTCCAAATAACTTTCTCTCATTAGTTTGTCTAACACTTTTTGTGTAATAGGAGTTTGACGAAGGTCACGGACAAAACAATCGGAAGAAGAAAGAACATTGGGTATACCGTCACCTTTATCGCCACGGATAATCTTTTCTTTTAAATCCATAATTGGATTAGGAGATACGACATATTTCTTTTGTGATGGATTATATTGCTTAACATTATGATTCTGTTGCAACTGTAAAAAATCGCCATCACTCGAAAGAATCAAAATCTTTTCATGTGGTGCATGGCGAGGTACCAATGTGCCAATAATATCATCGGCCTCAGCACCCTCAACATCAATTACTTTGTAGGGGAAGTTTTCTTTGAGTTCTACCTTTAACTTGGCAAGAATATCAAAAATCATGTGCCAATCTAAATTGGACTTATCACGGTTCTTTTTACGATTTGCCTTGTAAAATGGAAAATATTCTTTACGCCAGTATTTACGGTTATCACAACATAATACCACTTCACCATATTCTGCTTTAAAATTTTTAACATGGTTACGAATGATATTTAATACCATATGGCGGATGAGGTGTTCATCCAGTTTGCCTTTTTGGTTGGCAATCTGCGCCATAAGTCCGGCAAGTAATACTTGGTTTAAGTCAACGAGAATCATAACAAACTTTCAAATAGTTTCAGTAAGAATCTATTGTATCACACTTCCTGCATTTTGTCAAATATTCGTTGTATAAACCCACCAGAAGTGGTAGTTTTTCTTACCACCATACCAAACCACTTTTGTGGTATTAAATTGGAGATGTATTCGTATGGGTCACAAAAGATTGCTTCAAATCGGTCAACATCATACAACTTATCATTTTCGGTATCATCTTTAAATAATACCACTTCATATGAATGTCCCATAGAACTTCCACCTAATGGTTCACCTGGATTTTTGAATATAGAAGCTTCTACGTGAACTTGATCCTCTTTATCGCCGGGTAGAAAAAATATTGCATCAAATGGTCCGTCTGGATCATTCTTGAGTTTTTGCATAAAGTCTAGCATTATAGTCCTTGATGTGTGATTTTCTCACTCTTACCATAATCCAAGTGTTGTAGTATTCATCCGTTTCCATAACGCCACGGATAAATTGTTCTTTTGCTTCAACATAACTACATTCGCCTTTGGACTGGCAAAGATGTAATATTTCACGGGTGAATGATTCATGACCTAATGATAACACATCTTTAGCTAGTTCGGCACTACTTCCATAGTAAGTTTGCCAATCGCTTGGTGCTTTGTACCGCTTTTTTTTACCTTTGACTTGTTTGGTTTTGGTAGAATAAAATAATTTCTTACCTATGTATTTTTTGTTATTCGCTGTATTAGTAATTAAATAAACGAATCCATAATTATCACCAATCAAGTCTTCCGTAAAATCTTTTCCCTTATACTGCCAATCTAATCGTCCCATCCGTCATTATCCAAATCGTCATCATCCTCTATATAGTCCTCGGATAATTCTTCAATTTGTTCACCACAAAACGGACAGATTTCTGGTAAATCTTGGGATACTAATTCTTCCATAAATGATACAGTATAAGTTGATTCACAACTTAAACATTCTCCTGATAATTGTTTTTGTGTCATGTTGAACCTTTAATGGGCCCAAACATCACCCCAATCTCCTGATAAAGAACCTTTGGCATAATCTGTTGCTCTATTCTCAAAGAAGTTTGTGTGTGTTGGTGCGTTAATCATTTCTTCTACCCATGGTAGAGGATTTCTTTTCACTTTAAACTGACCTTTGAGTCCTAAAGAAATTAATCTTCGGTCGGCAATATAACGAATATACTTCTTAACATCTTCTGCTGTTAAATCTTCCATTTCACCCATAGCGAATGCCAAGTCAATAAACTTATCTTCTAATTCTACCATGCGTTCAGCAATGGTATATAAACGACCTTTGAGTTCATCGTTCCAAATTTCACGATTTTCTTCTATGTATGTGCGGAACAATTTAATCATATTTTCGGTATGTTGTGTTTCATCTACAATAGACCAAGTTACAATCTGTCCCATACCTTTCATTTTGCCATGTCGTGGAAAGTTTAACAACATAATGAATGATGAAAACAATTGCATACCTTCGGTAAAGGCTGAAAATGTAGCAATATGTGTGGCTGTATTTTCTTTAGTTGTATTCTTAGAAGCAATGTCCATCACATAATCATGTTTCTCTTTCATTTCGGCATATTCCATAAACTCATTATAAGTAGTTTCTGGTAAACCGAGAGTTTCAATTAAATGTGAATAAGCAGCAACGTGTAACGCTTCACGAGCAGCAAAGCCCAAAAGCATCATCCGAATTTCGGGTTGTGGGAAATAAGGTAGATAATTATTAACATAACCACCAGCAACGTCAATATCTCCTTGGGTGAAGAATCTAAAAATGTGGGTGAGAAATTGTTTTTCTTCTTTAGTAAGTTTCTTTTTCCAATCTTTAACATCTTCGAGCATAGGTACTTCAGAATGTAGCCAATGAGATTGTTCATGTTTCAACCAGGCATCATATGCCCAAGGATAGTTGAAAGGTTTAAAGTATGTTCGTTCATCTGTTATTTTTGTATCTGTTTTTTTAATCATTCTTCTCTCTATATACTGAATGAGGAACCACAACCGCAGGTACCTTTAACTTCGGGATTGTTTATAACAAATTGTGAATTGAATTTTTCTTCTTTATAATCCAAAGTAGCTCCCATCAAATATTGTGCTGACATTGAATCAACAAATACTTTAATGGAATCTTTTTCAATTACAAAATCATCTTCTTCTTGTTTGTTGTCAAAGGTGAACTCATATTGAAAACCAGAACAACCTCCACCTTTTACTGACATTCTTAATGCTAAATTACTATTATTTGGTTCTTCGACAATTAAATCTCTAATTTTGTTGAAGGCATTATCGGTTACGGTAATCATTTAACCTTCACAAGCAATACAATCGTTACCTTGAGCAATCTGTGTCATGTCTAGCTCTTTAATAACATTTCTTTCAATTCTCTTAGACACTTTATCTGCCTTACCAATCTTTTCAGAACGGCAATAGTATAAAGTTTTTAATCCTTTTTTCCATGCCATGAAATGAATGGCGTGAATATATTTAATGTGTGCATCTGGTCTAAAGAATAGATTTAATGATTGCGCTTGGTCAATATACGCTTGACGGTCTGCAGCAAGGTCGATAACCCATCTTTGGTCAATTTCCATAGAGGTTTTGAAAACGTCACGCTCTGTTTCAGAGAGTATATCAAGGTGCTGACAAGAACCGTCATTAGCAATAATAGAACTCCAAGCATCAGCGTAAGCTTGTTCATCTGTTAATTTTTCCTTTAAAATTTTATCGAGCCAACGATTCTTATTTAAGAACGATCCCGAAAGAGTATCTTGTCTATAAGCGTTAGCACGGTAAGGTTCAATACTAGGAGAAGTATTACCCATGATAATTGAAGAAGATGCGTTTGGTGCGATAGCCATAAGGTGACTAAAACGATTGCCAGTTCCCATCGCATCAGGAGCCTCACCTCTTTCCAATCCAAGTTCTTTATTAGCAACATCTAATCCCTCTCGAATCGTTTTGAAAATACGATTGTTTGCGACTTTGGCCATGACACCTTCCCAAGCAATTCCATTACGCTGTAAGTAAGCGTGAAACCCAAGAGCGCCAATACCAATGCTTCGCTCAAGTCGAGCAGAATATTTTGCTCTTGCAATGGCATCAGGAGCATTGTCAATGAAATACTGCAAAACATTATCAAGCATTTCTGCAACATCTTTAAGAAAAAGGGGTTCATTTTTCCACTCATCATAAGTCTCCAAATTCAAAGAAGATAAACAACACACGGCTGTTCTTTCTTCATTAGTAGGTAATATAATTTCTGAACAAAGGTTTGATTGGTGAACTTTTAAACCTTTGTCTTTCAACCATTGAGGCAATTGATTATTACTTGTATCAATAAAATGTAGATAAGGTTCGCCTGTATGCATACGGAGTTCTAGAATCATCTGCCATAGGTGTTTTGCAGATACAACTTCTCTTACTTCACCTGAGTGTGGGTCTTTTAATTCCCAATCATCATTAACTTCAGGATCCAACATACATTTTTCAATGATGTGCATGAAGTCATCGGTGATATTAATACCGTGGTGAAGATTTAAACATCTTTGATTTTGGTCGCCTGTTGGCTTCCGCATTTCTAAAAAACTAATAATGTCTGGATGAGAAATATCGAGGTAAGCAGCATAACTGCCCCTGCGAGTGCGACCTTGCCGATATGCGAGAGAACTAGCATCGTAGATTTTGAGGTGAGGCATGACACCAGTAGATTTATCGTCTGCTGAACGAATACCAAAACCAATGCCGACACCACCGCCAAGCATAGAAAGCCAATTAGTTTCTGATAGGTTATCAACTAGTCCTTCCGCAGTATCTTCAATATAATTGAGGAAGCAACTGATAGGCATCCCACGCTTGCTACGACCAAAAGAAAGAATAGGAGTAGAATAGGAAAGCCAATGAGAACTACTGTAATCGTAAAGGCGTTGTGCGTGTTCAGGAGAGGAACTAAACGCCTTGGAGACAAATGCGAATCGGTGTTGTGGACTTTCTTCATCTTCTTTCATGTAACTTTCTTTTAATCGCTTAATGCCCAATTCATCAAATAAACTATCTTTACTCAAGTCAATATTAATTCCTAAATATTCCATGCAAATTCACCTTTATTGTTATTATTTTCCGTAATTCAAAATTTCTTTTTTATAATCTTCAGACCAATAATCATAATAATTGGTTTTCATTAACTTATCTCTCGCTTCTTCTAGTTTAGCTCTTGGCTGAACGAGAATAGTAGGATACTTACCGTTACTTGTATTAACGCCATTAATAAAACCAGGATTATCAAGATGGTCTTTTAAGAAAATCATATCGTTACGTTTTGATTGCAACTTAGATATGATATCTTTTAAATTCTCATCTGTCAAGTTCTTTTTAAGATTATAAAAAACAATTACCTCAAAGTCAGGTGTCATTTCAATGTATCTTAGTATGTAGGCTTCACATTCTTGTCCAATGTAAGACCAAAATACTTTTTTATCTTCTAATGCTTTCTTTGCGTAAGGACAAACATTGAAACCACCTAGTTCATCTTTGCGTTCCGAAATCCTTTGTATCCAATTAATTAAATCTTTTTCCAATTCACAAACTCCATTCTGGCTCTAAGATTTACAAAGGTATTTTTACTTATAATGTCTTGGATTTCATCAGGCGAGAAACCATCGAGCACCATTTCATTAATGTCTTTAGAATCAATGAATTCTGGCCAAATGACAACATTGAAGTGATTATCAATAGCAGAATTTATTTTTGCTACAATTTCTTTGTTACGAGGCTCATTGTCGAACACCAAAACCACCTTGGACTTGTCCACGCAATCGGTAATTGATTCTAAATTAGAGTCTGCTGTTGCCACTGCGTTCTCTAAAAACATTGAATCAATGGGGCCTTCAGTTACATAAACCATTGATTCCGTGTTGGCTCGGTCTAAGCCATAAACCTTTTTATTATCATCATGTAGTTTTAAAGTGATGTATCTTAACTTAGATTCACCCAATGCTCTGCCTTGTATAGCAATTAAATTCTTGTCTTTATCATAGAACGGAATGACGAGGCGCTTGTCATCTTTGTGAAGGTTCTCTTTCTCAATCCCAAGACTTTGTATGAAGGCTGCAAAATCTTCCGCAAAGTATAGTTGCGAATAAAAGGTCTCCGGAATCCGTCTTTGCGAAACATAGTTCTTAGCAAAATGCGCCTCTGGTAATGAGTCGATTGTTGGAAGCTCGAGCGCTTTCTTAAATTTTGGAGTTTCCGTTTTGTATTCCTCAAACTCCGGTTTTGGATAATTGTTGTTTCCTGTTTCACCATTTTTATACCTCTCTAACTGATATTCTTTAAGTAAAGATTCGTCAACTTGTTTTAGGAAATTATAGAACGTAGTTGATGCGCCACAATTATGGCACATAAAGAAATAATCATTTTGTTTACGATAAACAAAACCACGAGCTTTAAGTTTATTTTTCTGTGAGTCGCCACAGAGCGGGCACCTGAAATTATACAGGTCATCTTTTTTCTTGGAAAACCTGCCTAGTTTAGGCGACATACGCAACAGGAAAGACCTGTCAATAAAAACACTCATAATATAATATAGTTAATTTAGTGAATAGATTTTACTATTGTATCAAGATTTGAATGAGAAATCAACCATGATATGACAAGAATACCACCGGCAATTGTCCACTTCCATTGATTCAATCTTTCAAATTGTAGTTTGGATGTTTCACCATGTTCACCCATGGCTTTCTTTAAGCCTTTCATTTCTTCCATAATTCTGCGTTCAGAATCTTGAACTTTTTCCAAAACGGTATCTATACGGTTATGTATTTCTTTTACATCTCCGTCAGTTTCTAATCTACGATTTTCCATGTCATCATAAACCTTTGTTATATGACGGTCGTGTTGGTCTACCAGTTTTTCAATTACCTGGTCCATTTTACTACAAAGAGAAGATAAAGTCAATACTTGGGTTTTTAAAACGCCAACATCAACTTTAATATCATCATCTGCCATTTATTTTTTCTTAACTGGTACCGCTGTGGCATCCGATAATGGTTTGTGAACTTTTACTAATTTACATACTTGTTTGCCATTCTTTTCGTGACAAACTTTTTGTGTTTCAACAGCAAAAGCGGAAATAGAGAAAATAGATAAAACGATTAGTAGTATTTTTTTCATAATGGAGGAAATCCTGAAGTTGGTACTGCTGATTTAGAAGATGTTGGAGGTGCTACTGGAGGTGGAGTAATTGTTGGTGCCATCGTTGTGCTACCGAAAGAACTTCCTGTTGAACCTCCAAAGGAACCACCAAACTGTGATGTATTGCCGCCAAAAGAACCACTCATACCTGAGTTCATACCCATTCCCATACCACCACTCATACCACCCATACCCATTCCACCACCCATGCCACCTTGCATACCACTCATATTACCATTGTTGGTAATTGTTTGTGATGTTGCAGTTGGATTTGCTGCTGTTCCTGCTAATTTTTCTTGTGTGCGGCCAAAAGCACTAATACCTAATACTGCACCCATAGCGATATGAAATAGTCCAGCCCCTTGTAATGTGAGTGGATTCCATTGAGTGATGGGTTGATGAAATACTGCTTGTAATATCGACCAACATATAGGAAATACTGCCATATCTAACAAACAAATGAACATATACATCCAACCCATCATTGGGCGCCAAAGATTTTGCATCCAGTTAGATTCTTTTGCCATGGTAATCCTTAAATGATTAAAAACAATCCTTGAATCATGAACAATAATCCAATTCCTGCCACGGCAAAACTACCCCAAAACAGGTACATACTAACTGATAATATACTTGCTGATAACACTACGATTGATAATTGATATGCAGTAGAAGCGTAACTAATCCAAGGAGATTTCTTTTTAGCCTCATCACGATCCAATTCTAATTTTTTAGCTTTCTCAAACAAAACTTTTTTACCTTCTTCACCTTCTTCATAAGAAGCAGCTTTTTCAATCCACTTCTTTGATTGAACCAAATCATTAGTTTGTTGGGCTGCTAACTCATATTGAGTTTGTTTGATTGATTTAGCTTGATAGAAATTCCACAAATCATTGGCTTTAATTGTATTGTTCATCACGGTTGAACTTAAAGTGCCGCCAATATAAGCGTTTACTGCCAATAACAATGCAAAAATATTGATTACAAGACCTGCTTTGTCTTTAATCTTTGCTTCCCGTTCAGAACGAGAACCCGTTTGTGGAGTTTTTTCTTTTCTGTTGATAAAACTTAAAGCTGTTTCTACGATACTCATTTCTTATGATCCTAAAACATGAAGTGCTACTTGATAGAAATGGCGCCTTTCTTCTTGACCCAAGGTACCACCATTAATGATATGTGAAATCTTATCAATATCACCTTGGTCAGCCAAAGTGTTTAAATTATGTGATTCCCAAAAATAACAAGCGGACTGAACACAACCTTCAAAGGTGTCAAGATATGCAGCGGCATCATCAATACTCATACCGACCGAATCAGCAAAACCTTGGTAATTATCACGACCAGTCAATTGAATTAATCCTTTACCACGAAATTTCCAGCCATCGCCAGATTCTTCTGGTCCATTACCCATACGGCCACCATAAGCACGATTAGCAATCTTTTCAGGATTATGACCATATTCATTTGCAATATCCATATTTTGAAAATGTGAAGGCCATTGTTTAACTAATGTTTCTGGTCTGTAATTCAAATTTTCTTGGATGGCAGTAAACTTAGCAGATTCAACACAACATTCACCCATAAATGCCGCTTGACGAGCTGGAGTTGTAATATCATAATCCGGCCAGCATTTTTCTAATGCTTCAACCCAATGTTCTGCGTAAGGATTATTACCAACGATAGCCTGAAATTGTTGCAAGTTCATATTATTGTGCCAAAGTTACTGTTGTATCTGGTGTTGCAACTGGAGTTTCTATAACAGGAGCCGGAGTTGGATCAACAGGCGCTGGTGCTGGAGCAACAACAATTTGACTTGCTTGTTGTGCTGCAATATCGGCATGAGCTTGTGCTTCAGCAACTAACGCAGTAGCTTTTGCTTGAGCTTCATCTGCAGCTGCTTTGGCCGCTTGAGCCGCTGCATCTGATAAATCTGCTGCTTTTTTAATTGCTTGAGCTAATTGAACTTTTAATGTTTCAACTGCTGCATTTGCTGTAGCTGCTTCAGCTTTAGCTTTGGCAAATACTGAATGCAAATCATTTTGTACCACAGTTTCTACTTTATGTAAAACTGATTTAACTTCAGATTCTACTTTTTGTTCCATATCGTTAAAAATCTTTAAAATACTCATTTCAATCTCCTAATTAATAAATTGCACTTGCTATCTGTATGGCACCTAATATAATGGCACGAGCTTCTTGTTCCATTTCAAAAGTCGCCGCATTTTCATTAATGGTATTCACTAAATTCATATCATTAATTAATTCTTTAAAATCCTGTGGTGAAAGTTGTCCAGCAGCATATTGTTGTTGGATTGCTTGTACCTGTAATGCTAAATCTTGTGCTGCACTCATCTTGGTTTACTCCCTACGACACGTTGAATTTCTTCTGCTGACTTAGCAATAATATTTAGTTTGAGTTCACAGTAAGCAGGACTAATAGGTTGTTGTTTTAATCTTAATTCATATACCAATGTATATAATGTAGAAACTAAATCAATTGTTGCTTTATTGTTTGGTATATATTCTGTATAGTTCTTTAATTCTAAAGCATTAAGATATAAGGCTTTGACTGAATATTCGTCACATTGTTTGATTTCAGCAATGGTTCTTACCTTATTAACTAAACCATATTCATTGTTATCAAAGTCGGCCATCCACAAAGCACAACCGCTTAGATAAAGAGTAATAATACTTATGAGTATTTTTTTCATGGATTTAACTCTTTCTGTTTCTTAGCCCAATCTTGCCAAGCTTTATATTTCATCATAAGGTCATAATACATGGCATAGTTTTCGGTAATTGTTGTACCTACATCCGAAAGTTTAGTGTTTTTATTTTCCGGTAATGAGTTCAATTCCGGTGGCGATTCCATTAGCTCTTGTGGTGGATTCGGGAACGGAATCTTTAGCGGCGTAGTTGTGCAACTTGACAAAAGACTGAGGAATAATACACTTAGAATCATCCTCTTTAGTGATATATTTTGGAACAAATTTAATAATTGTATCATGTTTATTCTTTTCTTCATCCAAACTCTTTTGTAAATCAGCAGTAACTTGATTTGTTATATCTTTTTGGTTCGAAACTGCTTTCTCTATTTCTGCTTTGGCATTAACAAGAACAGCTTGTCTACCATCAACATAAAAACCACCAGCAAATAAAACCAAGGATAATAATTCAACTGCAATTACAACAGGTATTCTATAAACAATTGGTATAAATCTTTGTGCAAATTGTACCAGAACAAAAAGGGTGACACCGATTCCGATTATCACCCAAGGTACCCATTGTGGAACTAATCCTAAAAACCAATCTATACCAAACATACTTTGATCCAATCGTCATCTGAAAATTGATAACTCAGGTGTGGTTTATATTCTACTTTAAGTTTATTAAATTTACTTTTAATCCATTCTGCTAAAGAAGCACTATCAAGGCCTTGAACTCTAACATATGTAACATTATTTTCTCTTTTTACTTCTACTGCTAAATGAAATGCATCCCAAATGCTTTCAACAATCACTTAGGTGCCTTCCTGTAAACAGTTGGCCACCGTTTCTTTTTCTTCATATTAACAGCAGTAGCAGAAGCAGGATCGGTAGATGTTGCAACACCAGTTACATTGGTTGGTCCAGCAGCAACTGCACCGCCACCCATCATTTCTTTAACACAACTTCCAGGAGAATAAGCTTTTTTACCAGGAACTCGTTTATATCCTGACCAGCATTTTTCTCTAAGTTCTTTGAATTTAATCATATGTTCCTTAATATCTCTGCGATATTCATATCTATCGGTATATCAGCAGAGCGAATGTTTTTACCATTGATACCCCATACCATTTCAGGCATAATACCCAAATACAATAAAAAGGTTTTCAATATATCATAATCTCTTTCATCTATCCTATAAAATAATATTCTTGCAGTTACTTCTGGTCCAAAAACATTATTCAATAGGATAATATGATTTAATATCAAACGTTCTTTAAGAGTTTTAGTAACCTTATATCTACGAAATAGTCGTTTAAGATATTTGGTTCTCTTAATATCCCCTTCAAATTCTGACATAACACAATTAGGTGACTCATAGCACTTCATTGCATACATCATAAAGTTATCTTCATTCAAATCATCAAACATATTATTATAATTATTTTATCATTAAAAAAATGGATACAACGGGGACATTGTATCCATCCTCGACTACATTTTAAACGCCACTAAAGATACCGTTAGAACTTGTATTACCGGAACTTGTATTAGAAGCGGTAGGATTAGCAAGAGCAATTAGAGTTTCGTGTAAGAAACGCTTGGTACCATCGTTGTTTGTTTTAAATTGAATATGATTCCAACCAACAGTCATATTACCAATGTTAACTAGATTGTTAGCCAAACGAGTTGGTGTTACCAAAATAGTATCAGCGTAATATGTATTTGCTTGTGTATTACTATGGAAAGTAATAGCGTTAGCAAAGTATACCAGTGAGTTAGCAGCAAGAATTGCCATAACGTTGTTAGTTAAGACAACTTTACTGTTTGCAGCATCAACAGACTTAACTGTATTGTTTGACTTTAAATACGCTGTATCATTTTGGTCAACAATAGAACCATCAGGCAATCTAGCAACTGCATTGTTAGCATCGAGTGAATACACATAAGTTCCAACTGCAACGCCGGGAAGTGAGTTAGCACCACCGATTGGTTGGAAAATAATGGTGTTACCGGTAGCGGTAATACCTTGTGTTGTTAGAATTGTTACTTCTCTTACTTGGCGTTCAACTGGCAGCAATGGTTTGCTGTTGGCCGAATCGTTGTTTCCCCATAAAGCCATTTTTTTCTCCTTTTAACCTCGGGTTATCTTACTATTTATCTTTCTTTTTATCTTCTTTTTTGTCGTCTTTTTTCTTGTCATCCTTCTTCGTAACATCAGGTTGACCAGGACGATTTCTCATTAACGGATCAATTTCCACCTCATCTCGCTTAGTTCCTGTTAATGTTGTACCACCTGTAAGCACAGCTGCGGATTCTGGTTTATTCTCCCCACCTTCATCTTTTTCAGCTTTATCAAACTTAGGTTTTTTACCATAAGTTTTGACTGATTTATCTTCTTTTTCACCGTCAAACAAATCTTCTTTGACCATGCCTTTTTTCTTATATAAAGCCTTAATCATACGAGCAGACTTAGACATTTGGCGTTTCTTTTCAGACAACTCATTACCACCATTTGCACCATCCGCTGGAGATTGTGTGGCAGCTTTAGGATCGCCTACATCTTCAGAAGTAGGTTTATAACCAGACAAACGGTCTAACGCACTATTCCAATTTTTATTATGAATTTTAATTCTTTGATTGTGGTCTTTTTTACTCATACCTGGTTTTTTCTCAGGTACCACCGGTTGTTGTTTCAACCAAGAGAATACTGTGGACTTTTTGAGTTCGTCAATTTGTTCAACTTCTTCTTTTAATGAAGATATGTGTTTATCTAAATCTTGCACGCTTTGGCCATGGGCAATTAAGTCACCTTTGCCACGCATAATTCCCGATTGTGGCCTATGTTGCCATTCACCATAACGATTCATATCAATATGACCATGTTTTGGATGTGTATATGTTCTACCATAAGTTTGTTGTTGAACTTTCCATCCATGCTTTTTAGCATGAGATACTTCTTTCTCTGCGGATTTATCTATATCAGCTTGAGTGATTTCATCAATCTGTTCAACTTCTTCGCTTGCAGGAATTAATTTGCTTTGTTTGTGTCCTTTTATAAACTTATCAAGGTCTTTATTTTGTTCTTTGTCTGCTTTTTTATGAATACTATGTAACAAAGGTGAAACATCTTCTTTATTGACTTGTTTCTGTAAACGGTCAATAGCAGCAGTCATACCACCAGAATTCTTTTCAATTTCTTTGTGTTTCTTGACACGTTCTGCAGCTGCTTTACGAAATCTTTCTAAAGCAGTTGGTTTTGGTTTCTTTTCTTCTGTGATACCCAAATAAGTAAGTAACTGTTTTAACAAGTATCGTTTGTTCCATGCTTTTACGGCAGGATCTTCAACTTTGGTGGCTTCACTATGAACACCTGGACCTCTAGGTGTTTTAATTTCTTTGTGTGAAGATTGGCTTGTTTTTAACTTATTCAATTTTGTTTGAGTGGGTGAAGGAGATACAGTTCTATCTTCATTCATGTGGTCACGTTTCCATTTCAAGAATAAACTCGACTTGGCATAAGCAATCTTAGTTGCAGTAGAAAGGTGCTCAGGATCAATACCTCTAGATTGAAGATATTGATTCAATGAAGCCGATTCGGAAATCTGACTAGTCGCAGAATACTGACCTAGCTGACTAGGATTAACATAGTTAGTTCCTCTTGCTGGTTCAGGATTCTTTTTGATAAAATCTTTTACTCTTTTCATATTACACCTTAGTTAGAAATTTTACCCATCATAGTTTCTTTTTTCAATTTCTTGAATGATTTACGAGCCAAATCTTTAGCACGACTCATTGGTGTGTGAACTGCGCCAGATTTATCTTTAACATTCTTTGGCATTTTTTCCCAACCTGGAGTACCAGCAATTACTTTTTCATTAACTTGAACTTGCTCATGAGTGATTTGATGCTCAGATGAATAATGAGATTGAACGGTTGGATGACCCAACTTGTCGTCAAACTTGATATCTACTGGACCTGGATTAGTAGTAATTTTTTGTTTCTCTCTTGTATCTTCACCTTTATCAGTTTCTTTAGGAATATCTTCTTCACCAGAAGTTACTAAATTAACTTTGAAATTTTTAAATGAATTTAATTTACCACCTTCCACACGACCACGCAACATATCTGTAGTAATCTTATGTCTTTCACTAGTCTTTTCTGTTTCAACCTCAACTGCTTCTTTAACAGCAATGTGACGTTCAACACGGGACAAACGGCAACCTTCTTTGCATTTTGCGTGTGCTTGTTTGATAGCATCTTCATCATCTTTAGCCGCCAACAAGTTCATACCTGTCCACTCACCTTTTTCATTTTCATAATGAGCAGCATGAGTGTGTGAATCATTTTTTTCTTGAATTGTTTCTTCTTTGATTTCTGGTTTACCACGGAGGAAACGACCTATTTGTGTCATTGTACCTTTAATGGTACCTGGTTTGTGTTTCAAGTATGCCTTATCAGCAATATCTTGGTTTTTCTTTGGAGTTTCTTCATCTAATTCAACTTCTTCTTTTGTCGGCAATTTGCTAGCGGCTGCTGCCATAAGTTTGGCTTTCTTTTCACGGTAAGGCGGATTACTATCCTTATATTCATTCAATTCTTCACCTTCCCACTTATCAGAAGAATCTTCTTTCATTGCTTGCTTGGTAGCAGTAGCATACATTACATTCTTCCAATTTTTACCATAACGCTGTTTCATACCAGCTTCACCTTTTTTCATAGACATGACAATTTTTTCACGCTTAGCTTTTTGTTTGTCTGTCATTTCTGATTCACCAATGTTGTTATCGGAAAAGATTTCTTCTGTACCAGTAGATTTGGCTTCATTCAAAGAATTTAAAAGTTTATTGGTAAAATAACTTTCAGCTTTAACAGTTGATTTTTGTCCTTTATGTAAACCCTTTTCGTGTTTACCAACTTCTTTGTCAGCAATCTTTTTGGCTTGTACAGGAGTAACACAATCACCATCTTCGTCCAAATTTCTCTTTGGCTCTTTGTCCATTGCTTTTAATTCTTTAGTCTTAGGACCTTTAACATCATCAACAGAATGTTTGGTCTGGTCTTTACGAGCTTTAGCAGAGTTACCATAACTAGAGCCATATACTTTCATACCTGTGGATGTAGGTACTTTCTCAGCAGATTCATCCATTTCAATTGCTTCTTTATGTGATTTAGCAGTTGCAGGATATTTTTTACCTTGAAACTCAAAATGAGATTGTCCTGCTTTTTTGGCAGCATGAGCAGCTTTATGAAAACCAGTTTCATCAAGTTCTGGTTCCATTAACATTCTTTTCTTTTCTTCATCCAACAATTGTGTTGGTTTTGTAGTTTCTTCTGAGGTCTCACCCAAAACTTGATTAACTGCATCAATCATTGATTGGGTTACTAGTTTTTTTGCAAACATTTTTTATTCTCCTGTATTATCTGCATTTCCACTTGCGTAATGCGAGTGCTTTTCTTGTTGGTTTACCGTTTGGTTTTTTCATTGGACCTTTCATGCCAGACATTCTAGCACAAAATGATTTTCTACGCTTGGCAGCTTTACTTCCTGGTTTTACTTTGCCTGTAACGGCCATCTTTAATTTAGAACCTGGATTCTCTCTACGATAAGACATAATGCCTTTACGATTCAAACCACCAGTAGGATTCTTGCCTTCTTTTCTGCGCCATGCGGCAGTTTCAAATAATTCTTCATCCGAAACATCTTCAAGATTTTCCCAAAGAATATCTGAAGTCAAATTGTTTTCGTCAGCAATACCATCAACGATTTCTTCTAGAACATCAAACAATTCTTCTGCATCGTATTGCTCATAGAATTCAACTTCTTCTTTTATCCAACTAGGCACTTTTTGAATTCTTTGAGCCTCAAGTGAGGCGTGCATAGCATGGTCAGCGTGTTTTTTACCGTGAGATTTATGTATATCTGCGTGTATTTCTGTAGCTTTTGTAAAATGGTATTTTTCAGCTTTAGAATCTCCCAAATAACCAGCCAGAGAATGTTTTACCATTTTTAATGTTTTTTTATGAATAACTTTTTCTTCTTCAGGTGAAATTTTTCTATTCCCGTGCAAGCTTGCTTCTTCTAATTCAACTTCTTCAGGTACACAATTAGGAACACTTCTACCATTCTTCTTTTTTGTGCCAACGGCAGTATAACCTGTCCAGCAGGCTTTCTTTAAGTCGCCGGTAGGTTTAGCGACTTCGTTTAGATATTTTTTAAAAGTTTTCATTTGTTAAATTTCTTTTTCTTTTTTTGAACTATTTGAATACCAATATTTCTGTTTGGATCTTTATAGGAGTCCATACGTTCTTTATTATCTCCACCACCCAATACACCACCAACGCCAGATTCAACATCGTTTTGAAAACCATTGTATTCTTTAAATGTCAGTTTTTTCTTTTTCTTTTCAGCCAATGGATTTGGTTCTAACTTAGCACCAAGCATTGCTGTACCGTTTTGGCTAGCGTTACTGTATTCTTGTGATTCGCTGTATCCTACTTGGCCAAGTCCGGCGCCAGCTGCGGCGCCTTGACCACCTGCTCTGGTGTCATATTCTTGACCCACACCAGAAGGTCTACCGACACGACCTGCGCTTAGTGACTTGTCGCCACGCTTCTTTATTTTTTCTTTGTTGTTGTCTTTTTGGAAGTTTGGCTCTTTGGCTGGCGGGCTGATTTTGAGCGTGGGGACGCTTTCTTCGTAGGCTGAGTGCCAGGCGCCACCGGTGACTGAGCTGCCGATTCCTGTGTTTTTTCTTGGACCGGTGTCACCTTTGATTTGGTCTCTACCGCTAACGAGGGATCCTGCGTTGTCTGGACGCTGGTCATTTGGTCCTTTTGCTCGATAGAAGGGGTTGTATTTACCCGTGGTTTTAAGCTGAATAGTTTTAGCATTAGTTTTCTTAACATTATTTTCTCCAAATAAATTTACATTCCTATTTAACCAATCTGTGGCCGATTCATTGACTGCTTTAGAATCTAAAAACGCCTTAGTGGACTGGTATATATCATTAATATCTTCTTCTTTGGTATCTAGGTTTCCTGTGTTGTCAAAGGTTACCAAGTTATTATACATCTCATTGAATTGTATAATATTTTCTTGTGCTTTTTGCCACTTATCTTGCCTAACTGATTCAGCCATCATACGAGTTAAATTGGAGTTTCTTTCTTTACTAGTTTCATTATTCGTATGAACAAAAATCATCATGGTATTATAACCAAGTTCTTCTAATTCTTCTTTAATATAGGTAATCTTTTCAATGTCATCTGCTGGTCCGTTAATAATCAATGGACCACGAGCACGAATTGCTTCTCTACGGAAATCGTTGGTCTTTTCTGACAATTTTTGTTTATCACCCAAATAATCACGAGCTTGAATAAAGTTTAATTCTACCGCTTTTGCTTCGGCAATGGCTTCACGGATAACAATATCTTTACCTGAGCCTGGACCACCAGTTACAAAAATTGCTTTGAAATGTCCTCTATAAAGTTCTTCATTTAAACCCATTCCTTTACGAACATCGTGCATCAATTCTTTTGCGTGAGCATCAGATACATGATGTGGAACGCCTTGACGGAAAGAATGGAAGTCTTTATTTTTTGCGTGTTCTCTCATCTTTGTGCCGGACATACCTTCAGAACCTTCAGCATCAGGATCTCTATGACCAGCAGACTTAACTTCTATTTTTTTGAAATTATAATGTCCGTGTTTACCTTTTACACCATTATATTTGTGTAACAACGTGTGCATTTCTTTAACACGGTCGGAACCAGCAATAACAGTTAATTTATCATGGCCTTTTGCGTGTAACTTGGATGCATGATGTAGAATAGTTGGGTGGTCTTTATCAGGGGTTTCAAAATGAGTACCCGGTGAATATCTTTTAAGATGTTTGATTTTTTGTTCACCTGATAAAGGATTCTTTTTAGAATCTTGGGAATGAGATACTACTACAACGTGTTTAGCACCTTGTTTTTCAGCTTCGTGTTTAACTCTATCAATAAGTTTTAAATGACCAGTAGTGGGAGGATTCATACGACCAAAAGCCATCACAACAGGTTTGTGCGCCTTTTCGGTTTCTTCTACTAAATCTAAAAATGACTTCATTTTCTTACTTTCAATAAATTAGCTTTTGCAAATTCTTTACGGTTTACCAATTTAGTTGGTTCGCCTGCATGATGAACAACATATCCTTCTGGATCAGTTGCTTTACTATCTATATGGTGTTCTAATCCACTAGTATGTTGATTAAGATTGCTTACCAATATATCTTTTGCTTGTTGTAAATGTTTGTGCATCTTCAATAAGTTCTCATAATCTTTTTTGTGTTCGTCAATATGTTTATGATGTGCTTTTAATTCTGCTTCTTTACGACCTTTAGAAGCTGGTGTTTTTAACTTTTCGGCCGATTTATTGATTTTATCGGCAATATGTTTCTTCAAACCTTCAGCAGAAGGTTTTTCATCAGTTCTAACCGTTTGATTAATATATGTTGCTAGATGGCCGGCTTCACCAGCATGAGGCATAGTGTTTTTATACAAGGTCTTTTTGTGCATATCATGTATTTTTTGTGCAGCATCCATGTGTTTATGGAATTCAGCTTGGTCATTTTCTGAATAATGTATATTGCTCGTATCGTGTTCTGGATGTTTAGTCCATACATCAGAATGAGTTTTGAAATTGTGTAGGTCTGGATGTGGATCCGCCTTCATTGAAGTAATATCTTTACCATGGTATTGTGTATGGACTACAATACCAATCTTCGAATCTTTAATTTTTTGTGCTTCTTCACCATGGCCAGTATAAGTGATGGTGTTTGGTGTAAACGAAACTTTACCATTTTTGTGATGATGTAAATCATCATGTGTATACATCAAATCCCCTTGATATACACCAGTTTTAGGTGCAATTTTCTTGAGGTGATTCAAAGACGCATGGAGTTTGTCCATGAGTCCTGGAGCGTGTCCATGGTTCTTCTTGATATCTTCGTGAGTGTAGTTAATTTTTGGATTTTTGTTGAAAGCAGACTTAGATGCCACAAAGAACTTACCGGTTTCAGGATGGTGACCAAATACTAATGCTGGGGAGCCATCATATTTCATTGTAAGATGAGTGGATTTACTGCCGGACTTCATGTGTTCGTGTGCTTGATTTAATGCACCTTTGGCGTGTTCAAAACCTTTGGAACCATGGAATAATGGTCTATCTTCAGCATGGTGAATATGCTTCAGTTTGCCATCATCGGCACCAGCTTCTTCTTTTAGAAATGTTTTAAACGACTGCATGAGTTCCTTTTAAGATGTAGCACACTATGGCTACTAAAAAGAGTGAATTTGGACTTATTTATCCAACTTGTGAAATTCTAACGCCAATCCGTCAAAAGATTGGCTTAGATACATAGTCAACGGAATTGTTGGATTTACAGCTGTTCTTTGATGTAATCTTCTAAACGGACCTGTGGTTCCCAACCAAGAATTGTTCTTGCTTTGGTATTATCTGCCAAGGTGACTCTAGCTTCACCCAATCTTGGTGGAATAAAAGTCTGTTTATCAGAAATCATGTTGGCCAGTTCTAATACTGAATGATTTCTGCCGGTTCCAATATTGAATAGTCCGGTTTCTTGGGACTGCATGGCCAAAATATTAGCATTAACAGCATCACTTACATAAGTGAAATCTCTGCGTTGTTCACCATCACCAACAATTGTCAAAGATTCTCCAGCACGATATTGGCGCAAAAATAGACGAACTACTGGTGCGTATGGACCCTTAGATGGTTCTCTTGGACCATAAATGTTGAAATAACGGAATACAACTGTTGGTAATTCAAATAAGTCGGTATACATCTTACAGAGTTTTTCACCAGAAACTTTAGCAACAGAATAAGGATTTAAACAATCATCTGGCATATCTTCATTTAGCGGCGGAGTATTTGCCAAACCATAACCTGAAGATGTGGAAGAATACATCACTTTCTTAACACCGGCTTCACGAGCACATTGTAATACAACTGCGGTACCCAATACGTTGGTACGAACTGCTAGAATTGGATTTTCAATAGTAGGTTGAATACGAGATTCTGCTGCCAAATGGAAAACATAATCTACGCCTTCATATAAAGGTCTAGTTTTTTCATAATCAGCAACATCTTCTATTACGTAAGTTGCTTTTTTATTATAATAAAATTGGTCATTTGAATTGGCAGATTCATTGTCAATAACAATAACATCATGGCCAAGTTCAACTAATTTATCCACTAGATTTGAACCAATAAAACCGGCACCACCAGTAACAATACTTTTCATTTTTTTACTCCATCGCTTTTTTATAAAATATATCTTTTTTATCACCTGTTCTATCCCATTGATGAATAACAGGCACAATCGTTCCATCAAAATTCAATAAATTTTGACTAGCATCAAACTTCATATTATCGTAACGATTCATCGTTGATATTGGACCTTGTCCCGTATGATATAGTTTGTAACTAGAAAAAACTTGATTGTATATTAGGTATCCATGTGTTGGTTGGTCTGTTGCATAACACCTTTTCTTAACATAAACATTATGCAACTCTTTAATCATTTCATCCAGATAATTAATAATACCTGCTCGAGTGCCCATTGTTGTGCCGGCGCAAATAATATAATTGTGGCCAATTTGATTGAATACTTCTTCACCATAAGCACCAGCGTAATTACCTTTTAACCACCAAGTATTACAATCACAATTCTTATAGTGGTGCATCTCCAAAAAGAATTCAAGTTCGGTAGTCATTTCATGTGCAAATGGATCCGATTGAAATACCACATCTCTTGTATCGGATAAGAAAACTTTTTTCACAGCTGGATACTCTTCCATCACTTTACGATGAAACTGGTGTCTTAAATTACAAATTTGGTCGTGGTCATAATGACCTTCAATTTTAAAACCTCGAATATTATATTTGTTAAAAAATTGTTGCAATTCATCATTAATATCTAACACAACCATGGCAATGTGGCCGTCATAATACTTGCGTAATGATTTTGCAAAAGGTTCTAATTGCTCGGCATTATAACCAATCGAGGTACCTAAAACTAAATTAGACATTTTTATTAAATTCTTCCCAATCAACTCCAGGCGACATATAACTATCAACTTGTGTGGTCAAACCAGGATTTGGTGTCCACAAAGAATAACCCATACGAGCTAATGTTTCAAATAATTTAATATCCCACAATCCAATTTTTCTTATTGTAGGAGCAATAGTTTTATATATTGATTCGTCAACTGCATATGTGCAACAAGCAAATTCAGCAGTTTCCCAAATACCTGATGTTCTCTTTATAGTATCAAAACTATATTCGTTATGATATCTGCGAGTATGTTTTTCAGAGTGGTCGTAACCAGTAACTAGTTTCAATTCAGGTAATGCCTTTGCAATTTCTAATATAGATTCTGGTTTATGTAGATAGTCATCTTCTACAAAATAGATGCTACCACCAATCTCATCAGCAATATCAAATGTTTCATTTAAACTGCCAAGATTACTTTTAACAAAAGTTTTACGAATTTCATATTTGTCTGGTATCTCATTAAGTAAAATTTGGCCATCACCATCATGAAGAAATATTACTTGACTAACTTCATTACCAGCAAATTCTACAGCATCAAGAAAAGATTTTAAACATTTCTGTTTACTATACCAACGTGGACGAATATCTCTTATATTTCCATCAGCTTCGGCTTCGCACAGACGATAAATGATATTAAGCAATTTTCTCACCAACAATCATAAATGAATCATTTAAGTCACGGTCAGAAGCAAAGATATTAATATAACCACGGTCAGTCATATAATCTTTAATGATTTCTGGTGTAAAGATGTGAATGTGTTTACGATTATTCCATGGACGCCAATATTCTTGGTGATAATGTGGAAGATATAGAAATAGTGTTCCGTGATTCTTTAATTTAGATGTCCAATAATCAAGTGCTTTCACCCAATCAGGAAGATGTTCTAAACAATGGCTGGAATAAATGTAATCAACTGGTTCTTCAGGAAGATGATATGCTTCCCATTCATTATCAAAATTCAAGTCAATTGGAATGGAATCAGGAAAAGCCCAAGCTACCCTATTGCATCCAATATCGTAACCTGTGCCATTACAGAAGTGTTTGGCAAAAGGAATAGCAAACTGTGATGCGTTACCCTCATCTTGAAATTTTGGATAAGATTTGTTTTTATATTGTATTGTGTTCATAAAGTATTCACATCAAAGTCATTAAGGTAAACTAGTTTAGCATTCCTATTCTTAAAATAATGGCGTTGAAAGGAATATTCAATTGGTTTATTATCCCAATTTCTAATATCTTCACCCCATAATATATAAGAATCTTTCTTCATTAAGTCGGCAATAATACCAATACCCGTAAACGTGGTAATAAATGGTTTGGTATTTTGTTTGATAATATTACAATTATACACTAAATCATGCGTATAGTCAAGATAATACGTAGGTCTATCTTCCAAAATACCAGAAGATTCAATCATGTTGGAATATCTTCTAGTATCCAACTCTTTTGCTATCTGTAATGACCATCTATCACCTACAACAATCTCTTTGCTTGTGTCTACTACCACATTTTTTGGTACTCTTAATTCAAAATCTTCATCAATATCAAATTGAATTTTATAGTTTTGTTTTATAAAATTAGCATAACGAACTGTTGATAACGGACTATTTCCAGGATTTTCATCTGAACCGGTATCATCAATTAAAATATAATTTGAAACATTAGGATTCTCATAAACAAATTGCACTTTACTGAACATCTCTTGTGATGACAACAATTGTTTAATACCTTTAAATTGTTGTAACCTATCACAAATAATGAAATGTATTTGTTCTCCTGTTGCTTTATGTAAACCTGATAATGTAGGTAAACAATTAGCAAAGTCCCCCAAATTGTGTATACGAGGAGATACTACTGTAAGCATGAGTTAAATTTCTTAAAGATAATAAACCAGTCTGATGGGTCAACATAATGTAATTCAAATTCAGCAGGATTAGTTAAATAGGACATTAACAGGAGAGTTTGGTCATCATCAATAAGGTTGTGTTCTATCAATTTATTCAAACAACCTAAAACCAATCCTCTAAAGTATTCCCACTTCTTGGTGCCAGCAACAATATGACAACCCATAATATAAACATCACCTGTGTAGATGATGGAATCAATCGGTCTATCAGGTTCAATTGTTCTAATATTGAATAAATGAATCTTCTCTTTATCAAAATCATATTCCCATTTATTAATTGGTGGTACTGTTGTGTCTGTTCTGCAATAACCAAAATCAATCCAAGCAGTTAAATCTGTCTTAACTAGTCCTGAATTAATTGCATGAGTAACATAGAAGGCTTTGAAAATATTAACCAACACATAATCAGCGTGCCAATATTCAATTAATTGTGGATTAGTTACTTTGCCATAATATTCTGGAGATGCTTGTATTTTTTCAATCAATCCTTTATATTCTTTTAGTTCATCAGGTAGATACGATGGCATTACGACAATCTTAGTTCTATTCTCTAAACCAAATTCTTTCCTAATATTGTGTATTTTCTCTGCGCAATCTTCGGTGGTATAAACTACCATATCATTTTGAATTTTAGCTTGTTTTCTAAAGAATTCAAAATAGGTATCAGTAGTTCTATGTTGATGGTGTGGTAATACACGGCCACGGACTTCCGTAGGCAAACTACCTCTACCCAAATCAAAGAATGCTGTTACAATAGTAATATCACTCATATTTTTTCTCTAACTTTTCTTTCCATTCAGGAATACGATTGTATTGGTGAACAATAGAATACTTTTCACCAGTAGATGTATAAACGAACTCGCCATCAAATGTGGGTTCAGGACTCAATAACTTAGGTCTGAATTGGTAAATCTTTCTCAAGTCTACTGTTGTACCACATTGGCAAGCCCATGGTTCATCATGATTAACAAACTTGGTGATATCTTTATATGGTTTAAGTGAGAGCAATAGATTCAAAGCTGCTTGGTCAGGTCCGCCACCACCTTCAACATACATCGGTGCACCTTGACACAACAACCAAACATTATAACACAAGTCAATGTAATCTTCGTAAGTGCCGGCAGTAACACCAGCATTATGAATAGGAATATCTTTCATGTGGTCAGCAGCAATAGGACCAAAAGAACGGTACATATTGTGAATACCCCATTCCTCATCTTTGTATAATAGTGATTCGCCTGCGGCAACAATCTTCTTGTCACCAATGTTTTCTTCTAACCAAATAGATGGGTCTTTTTGAAACACAACATCAGCCACATCGGTGTTAATGATGTAACGAGGTTTTTCTGGAAGTTGTTTGAGAATTTGCCAAATGTGTAAGAAACGAATATTAACAATATTAAATTGTTCTTTCATTTGAATATCAACTACTTTGAAATCTAGGCTTTCCAAATAGTGAATTAATGGTTTTTCAATATTATAACAAATTAACCATTTTTGACCAGAGAATCCTGAACGGATTAAAGAATGAACCCATGGTGCAATTTTTGAAAATTTGTAACCTGTAATAAAACCAATTACTACATCAGATTCTTTTCCCGCCATGGATATTTCCCATCATATTTTTTCATCATTACTTCATTACCATTGATAAAGAAATCAGCATTGACTGAACCTTTACCACCATCTACACGATAATGTGCCGTGTATTCATTTGTGCAATCCCATTTGGGAAAGTGTTGAGTTAATGCTTGTAGAAATACTCTATCTTGACCCCAACCACCATGCCATGCACTTGCTATTCTAATTGCTACTGAAGTTTTAACACAGTAACTATTAGTATCTATATGATGTATTCCGTGATAGCTTTGCCATTTGCCTAACGATTCACAATCATCAAAACAAACAAATTTACCAGACTTATCGTGAATTTGTCTTAACGAATAACACCAATCTAGATTTCGTCTTTCAATTGTTTCAACACAAAGTTGAACATGGCGATCCGCCAACCAATTATCTTGGTCAAGGTACATCACATATTCAGTATCAACTAGATGAGTAAATGCTGCGTAGACACGATGACCATAGAATCCTTTGGCACCGACATTGATGGGTAAACTACACAATATAATATTTTTATAATTTGGATGTTTCTCGAATTGTTTAATGTGATTCTTTACAGCATAAACAAATTCAGTTCCATCACAAACAATATAACACTTTGTTTCATAGGTTTGATTTAATACAGATTTAATTGCTTCGTGTACTGGCGCTGCACCAGTAGTTGGTATAATCACAGTTGCGGTCATAATTAATCTCTTGTCAGTTTTAAAATTCTCTCTATTTGTTTCTCTATAATAGGTGTTCTATTAGGCCAATATATGTATTCTTTGTCCCCGGTCTGATGTAACTTAGTGAGGAATGGTATCACAATTTTCTCCACTTCGGCAAGACGTGCCTTATAATCTTCTGCTGTCTTTGTGGTAGTATTGATGACCGAATTGTATTCTTCTTCGGATACTGCGGAGAAGCCAAAGTCATTATCGTCTGCGTATTGTGCTGCTAGTTTGTCAAAATCAATAAGTGACATAATTTATCTCATTTCAAAATAACAAATTCACCCGAATCTGGTGACATTGATGCAATATATCTATACATTTCTTGAACAAAAGAGTCCGATTTAAAAATGATTATTGTTGTTTTTCCTTTTCCTTTTATTTCATCTGGACTCTGGTTATTTGCTTGAATCCAAGCAATAAAATCAGGAAAAACATTGTTTGTAACATTTAAAGCACTTTGTAAACTTCTATCATCATCGTAATCTTTTTTTATTATTTTCTTTGCAGCTTCAGATTTAGCACGTTTTAAATCTTTTTCTAATTTTTCTCGCTTCGGTTCCATAATTTTTTGATATTTTTTTGAACCTGTATCCCAAGCTTTTCTAAAAATTTCAGCTTGAGCCGAATCAATCTTAGAAAAAACATCAACAAATATTCTCAAAGAAGCAATACCTCCACCTTTAGCTTGAGTGCCAGAAAATATTTCAGATTTAAAACCATCACTTTTTTCGCCGTTAGATGCATCATGTCTTATTTGAATATAATCTTTAGGATTATCCGTTATTTGAAGTTGAATATCCCTAGTTTGTGGATTTTTAACAGTTGATTTTTTCCAAGGTTGTCTTAATTTTTTAAATTCAAACTTTAAAAGTTCTTTAGCTTCTTCTTGTTTATTAAAATTGATAGGGTATATATTTACAGTTTTTGTTTGTTTCTTTAAAGAAATTGGCAATAAATCTCCAGATTCAATTAGACCATTAATTAATTCGTTTAGATTAATAAAGTGAAAGCTTTTTATGTTTGCTTTTACTTTATAATAATCATATTGAGTTTGAATAGCTTTTTTGGCCACCTCTTTAGCATAATAAATGTCGGCAGGAGACCATTTGTTTAAATCTCCGAATATGTTTCCATCATTTTTATTAGCTATTGAAAATAACTTTGAAATATTACCCATAACTTCACTATCTCCACGGTAATACCAAGCTGTTGATGTTAGTGTTGATGGTGCTGTAAAGTTTTTTAATTGGGGAATTTTATTAATATCTTTAATAAACTTATCTGCAATTTTAACTGAAGAAGTATACCAATCTTTGTTCTCTGTTAAAAAGGTAAAAATTTCATTATAAGGTAAATTTGTTGATATACCTGTAGCAGTAAATTTTTCATAAATGATTTGCGGATCATCTTGTTTATTTGGAAACAATTCCACCCAATGGTTAGTAAAACCTGTAAAATTTTTATAATTTTCCAAATCAAAAATATCTTTTAAAGTTGCTTCACCTTTTTTAATAAGTGCGTAATCTCCTAATGCACAAAAGAAAGCCTGTGAAGATTCTGCTAGTGAGGTTTTATTTGCCATGTATCACCTAATAATTTGAATGTCTTTTCCTGAGGTCCAGATTTCAAGTTCTGTTCTTAATCTACCCTCAGATTTAAGGGTTTCGTATCTATTTATAGCCTTACTCCGCCACCATTCAATAATGTTAGACAATTCGTGTTTATGATAATTCTCACCGGGAATTAAGGTATCAGTTTTACAGTTCATGTAATCTACTGTATTTTTGAATCCGTAATCAGAAGTATAATATCTTTTCTTCTCTGTCAACTTTTTAGCGTTCTCAATCGTTAAAGAGAATGCCTCTCCTTCAGAACTTCCTTTAAGAGCAGCTTTAGTAAGAGCAATCATTTTGGTAAAAGTTCTTAACTTTACGCTAGTATTTGATGTATCTTCTCCTAACAAATTTCCTACTTTACTTTCCACATAATTTTTTAAATCTGTATATCGTTCACCGTGCATCATTGGTACAATATCAGATTCGGTGAGACCTTGAAAACGAATGTAAGGTTTCATACCATCATATTGTGATACCGTTTTAGTGCTACCATATAAACTGGTAGTTTCAAATAGACATAAATTCATACCATATTTTTTATTACAGTATTCTCTTACGGTATGACTGGTACAAATGGCAGCCAAAAGTTTACCACCAAGATAATTAAATCCAAATGGCTGAGATGGCACAATTGCAAAACCCATGGCACAAGAAGCATTAAACCTTTTGGCAGTATCTTCATTTTGAATCCAAACTTGTCCTAGGTAGTCATTACGAGGTTTCATATAGATTACTGGTGAACCTAAACGAATGAATCCTAGAATTTTTCCTGAGTTACGTTCTTTAACGGCAAGTTTAATATTCTTACCAACTGGTGCTTTATTAATGTGAGAACTCGTAATAGAAAGTAATGTTTCCCAAGTATCGTTAGGTATTTCACAAACTTCAATGTCCATATCTTTTGGATGTATTGAGAAATCCGAAAACAAATCATCTTCAATAGGAAACAATGATTGTGGTATGTTTGATAGTGATTTTATTTTTTCATCTCTCATATATTCTTCAGTAGTTCCAATATTACTAAAGTAATCGTGAAATGACTTTGCTACATGGAGAGCATCAGCTCTTTCAAGTATCATATTTTGAAACCTTCAAATTTCTTACTAGGTTGAATTTTGTTAAATGCTCCAATTGGTGCTTTACCAGCATCAGCAATACCTTGTTGAGCCGATTGTTCAACATCATACAATCTCATCTTTGCACGGTCAACACCAATCGTGAATCTCTTATAGTGTGTTGGATCATTGTAACGATTCTTTAATTGTTTTACCATCATTTGGCCAAGTTCTTCTAAATCTTCAGAAGAAATCAAAGCAAACATCAAGTCTGCTGTGGCGGGAAGTCCGAAGCTTTCACTCGTATCTTCAAGTCCTGGATCACTGCTCGTAAATCCGCTTCTGGTAGTTTGAGTTGCAGATACAATAGGAACATTATACTCAACCGCCAATCCTCTAAGCTCTTCAGCAATGCTCTTGACATAAGTGTAGGAGTTAATATTCGCACCAGCCTTAATACGGGAAGAACAACAGATATTAAGATAATCAACAAAGATAATATCAGGTACAAAACTACGTTTAAGATTAAGTTCATTTAATAATGTCCTAAAGTGTGAAACAGAAGCAGATGCGGTTGGATATTCTTTGATGATTAATTTGCCATATGTTTTTTCACGGACTTTGGCAACTTTCTTATCATACATATCTTTTGGTAAGTCCATCAAGTCATCAAGAGTTACATTCAATAAGTTTGCATCTATTCTTTCGGCAATTTTTTCTTCAGCCATTTCAAGAGTGATGTATAATGCGTTCTTACCTTGCACCATAGCGCCTGCTGCCACATGGCACATGAACAAAGATTTACCAACACCCGTACCTGCAAGAGCAATATTGAGAGTTTTAGCTGGTAGACCCCCTTTTGTAATCTTGTTGAAGTATTCGAGGTCAAAAGGAATCCGCTCTTCTTTTCTATGGTAGAAATCAAAGCGAGCATCAGAGTTTTCAAGATAGTCATGTCCTACGGTCGTATCAAATGAAACGGCCAAGGCGTCCGATAGTATAGAGGGAATCGCACCTTTGTCATGGCTTTTGTCTTTACCATCGAGAATTGAAATAGCCCGTAATACACCATTGTAAATCGCCTTCTCTTGGCAAAACTTTTCGGTCTTGTCAACAAGCCATTGAACCTCGGTTTGTTCTTTGCTATGAGTTTCAATTTCTTTGAGATACGATTCACATCCCTCAACTTCTTCAGATGTAAGATTACTCTTTTCTTTGACGGCAATACTAATTGCTTCAACCGATGGCGGAGAATTGTAAGTTTCCGTGAATGATGTAATTTCATTGAATAATGTTCTTTCGGTTCTGTCCGAAAAATAATCAGATTTTAAAAACGGTAATACTTTTCTTAGATACTCCTCATTGAATATCAATGATTTGATTATCGCTTGTTCCAGTTTCATCAATTATTTCCTGCTCAATGTTAGATGACATAAGCTCAACGAGCAAGTCACCAATATAGTTTTTAAATGCTTCATCTTTTTCCAATTTTCTTGGCTTCATTACATCGGATTCTATCACATCATAACCAAAAAGTAAATGGATTTGCTCACCTTTTTCTTCAAACTTTACCTTACCATACTTGTAAATGGTACCTTTGTAAGGCCCCTCAAGAAATTTAATATGAACTCCTTGAGCATCTTCTTTGGGGTAGATATAACAGTAATCAACACCTTCAATCATCTTCTACTCCGTTAGTTGTCTCCAATTCAAATGCTTGGTCAACATCTTCTTGCATGATACCACTAGTGGAAATTTGATAGGTATCTTGAACATACTTTTGAAAAGATTTTTGTTTTAGAATTGGTAACCAGAATTCTGAGGTATCGGTTTCTTTAATGCGATATTTCTTATCTTCTATAACGCCATCTGAATCCACCTTACTGTACCACCCATTAGATGGCTTAACAACATGGCCTGAATCCAAAGCAATATCAAGTAGTCCACTCCAACGACTAATACCACCATCATGACGAACTGTAACAGGAATTTTAGACTTTTCTTTAACATATCTTGATTTCTCCACGTTAATAATGAAGTTATATCCAACAACTTCTGTACCTTCTTTTTCTTGCTGACGGCCAATGATAAAGATATTATCAGCCGAGTAATATGAACCTGTGCCACCGCCAACGATTGCTTTAGGGAACATTCCAATTTCCATGTAAGTGTGATTCACTACAATCATTGGAATATCTTTGAGTGATAGATGTGGTGTCACCATTCTGAATAATGATTTAACGGCTTTTGCTCTTGACATATCACCAACAGTTTTGCCCTCTAAAGCATCATTAACTTCTTTGATTGATGCCAAATTACCAATCGAATCAACAACAATAATTAAATGGTCACCTCGTTCAACTTCATTCATTTGTTGCATGATATCAATTTTTAATTTTTCAATATCGGTAATAGGAGTATGAAGAACACGATTAGTATCAATACCAAAAGAGTCGAAGTAGGATTGCGGTGTGCCGAATTCCGAATCATAGAATAGTAGTGCTGCATCAGGATATTTGTCCAAGTAAGATTTGGCCATCAAAAGTGAGAAAGCAGTCTTAAAGTGTTTTGATGGACCTGCCCACATTGTAAGACCTGGTGTTAAGCCACCATCTAATTTACCACTCAATGCCACATTGATAATTGGCACAGAAGTGGGAATCATATCCTTATCAGTAAAAAACTTTGATTTGGATAGAATAGCCGAATCTTTAATTGTGCTATTCTTTTTAATTTTATCTAATATACTCATGTTTCATCCTTTAAAAGTCACCGCCATCTACATTCTTTTCTTTAAAAGCAAATTCAGCATTATAATCATACTTAGGTTCTAGTTTTTTTTTAGGTGGTTCTTCAACCACTTCATGGTGTTCTGAATAAATTCCAGGACCATGCACTTCAACTCTCTTAATAGTTTGACCTGTAAATGGATCAACAGGCTCAGGTATCTTAATTGGTTCTACCGGTTCTTCTTCAATCTCGGCAATATTTTCCTTATCAACTTTAACCTTATCATCTTCTTCAGGCTTAGGTGTTTCAGGTTCTTTTTTTGGTACAAATACCGGAATATCACTTGGAGTTAATCCAACAATTTCACCGTGTTTAACAATAGGAGTACCTTCTTTTTGTTTCATACTCATATTTGCTGCTATCAATAATAACACAGCTAGCGGGTCAAATACAACCATAATTAACATGATTACCAATCTTACTGCTTTATCAATGGCATTATCATCATCTGTACCATAAATCATATCACCAACATACTTGATAGGTCCTACTTCTGCCACAAGTTTATTGGATTCTTTTAGTAATGGTAATTTCTTCTTACTAATCTCATTCAGTTCTTTTTGGGTATCTTGAATCTGTTTATCTAAACGATTACTTGCCGTTGATGGATCCTTGGCACGAGCAAGTAAATAATCCAACCTTTCTTTGGCAATCTTCTCTTGCTGATTAAGAGTTTTTACTTCTACCATATTGGCACCAGCATCAAGTGTAGAATCAATATGTGCTTTAGAAAGATAACCGAAAATACCCATTGAAGTAATGAGCATCAAAATAACAACAGCAGTTGTCAAATATGACTTTAATAAAAAGGGACAGTTCTTCCAATTACGATATAACCATGATGTAGTAACCAGTTTACTGGCTTCAAGAACTGAACCCATAAAGACGATTGGCCAAAATGCGCCGGTAAAGATTGCAGCCAATCCAATGACTGAATAATATGCTGCAATACCTGATAGTGCTAATGCGCATAGTAATGTTAAGTATATCATGAGAAAAATCCTTCTAGTGTGCTAGTTTTTTCTGTTGTCCACTTCATGCAATCTAAAATAACTTTAATCGGTTCAATAAATGCCTTTTCAAATTGAACATCGTAATCAATATAATCATGTAGGCCAAATTCTTTGGGTAAACTATTGGGGAAAGATATCACAGTATCTTTAAAAGGATTTGGCATTTTGAGATAACTATACTTCAGTTTCTCGCCTTCTTGAATGAGTGGGTATTTCTTGGTTAAACCTTTTTCTTTTAGATAGTGATTATAGAGAATGGCACCTTTAACATGAATTGGTGTGCCTTTCTCATATAACGACAATGTGCTAGTATATTTAGATAATCCGTTACAACCTCTAGGTGAGGAGATTTCTTCTGGAGGCAGTCCTTTAAACTCTTTTCTAAAATCAGCAATAAATTTTTGCACATCTTCTTCTGTGCCATTTACCATGAGTTTAATAAGTTCTTTCATCTTCTCACGAATGACCGATGGGGTGGAAGATTTGACCATCTCTAAACCCATCACTTTGAGTTGCGGTTCTTTGTATTGAACTCCTTCATTATTATACACATTGAGAATGTAACGCTTCTTGGCAGTCCAGATTCCTTTATCTGACAATCCTTCACGTTTCATTTCCATTTTTTGAGAATACGCACACACATAGTCTGCCAACTCTTTATAACTCTTGTCAATAAAAGGTTGAATTTTATCCTCACATATACGGTCCATGATGGAGATAACTTTTGAAGTTTCAGTTGGTGTTTTAACAATGCTATCAACCAATGGACCAAGGTTGAGGTAAATTGAATCAGTATCGGACGCAATAACATAATCTTTCTCACTTTTTAATAATTTGTTCATCCAATTGTTAAGCTTTGCTTCAATCCAACGAATACTTAATTGTCCAGAAGTAGTAACACCAAGGGCCATACGTAAATCATAAAAACGGAAATATTGAGAACCGAGAGCGCCATAAGCAGAATTAAGACCAACTTTCTTGGCGAGTTGGATGTTATTGTATTTGGCAATTCGTTTTTCAATTTCATATTTTTTGGATTCATCAGTTTCATTTTCATATTCCTGTTTTGCTTGAAGCATCAATTTTTTAAACTTTTTTCGGTCAGTATACATTTCTTCCATCATTCTTGGTAAGAAACCTTGAATGTCGGTACGAAAGAATTGACCGTTGGGAGTTATTGTTGCACCTTTGAGTTTAGATGTGTCTACCGATTTGCTCAATAGTTTATCAACAGAAACACCATTGGAAAGAATCTCACGCATTTCATCTGTATAGTTTTCTGGTTCAATCAATGTTTCAGGACTTATATTGAATTGCATCATGAGGTGGGGGTAAAGTGAATTTAGGTCAAAGCTGGCAACATAATGGTGCATACCAACTTGCACTTCTTTAACATATGCGCCTTCAAACATTCCATCTTTTGATTTAATCACTTTTGGTGGAACAATAATGCCTTTCTCAAACAGATAAGCATAAGTCAATGAATCCCACATACGAGTTTGAGCAAATACATCTTCAAAGTTTGTCTTGGTATCATATGCCAAAGTTACTGCCAGTTCGAGCAGTTTCAACTTTTCTTCTAGTTTAAAAATCAATTCAACGTCTTTGATATTATACTCAATAAACTTTTGAAAGTTCAAACGATAAAGAGAATGTAGATTATCATATTCATCATAAGAGATTTTGCCTTCACCGAGTTCAACATTGGCAATAGCATCTAAACGATAACTCTCTTGTGACTTTCCACCAGGAGCATACCATTTGTATAGTTCAATATAATCAAGTGATTCAACACCCATAATATTATAGGCAATCATCTCACGACCATTGATGACTGTCTTTCGTTCACCAATATAATTCCATGGTGATAATTTCTTGGCCTCATCTTCACCAAGAATTTTACGAAAACGATTAATCAAATATGGTTCATCAAAGAACTTTGTATTCCAACCAGTCAGAATATCAGGATAGTTATCTTTCCAAAATGCCATGAATTGTTTGCAAAGAGAATATTCATCTTTACATTTCACATATACTTCTTCACCTTGCACTTCATAATCACCACAAGCAAATACAAATGCCGATTTACCAAAGTTCATAAACTTCACACAGATTGCTGTGATAGGTTCATTTGCTTTATAAGGATCAGGAAATCCATTCTCTGAACCAACCTCAATATCAACTACTGCAATTTGAATTTTATCAAAGTCATAATCAACCATACCTGTATGCTGGTCAGCAATAAAAGCATATTCAAATCGAGTTTGTCCATAAATCTTAGGACCGTTAGACACGCCATTAAATTGCTTAATATAATCACGTGCATCATTGATTCGACCAAAGATTTTCTGGTCAAGATAATCACCTTCTAATGAAGTAAAATTGGTGATTTTTTTAGATGGAATGTAGAGAGAAGGAGAATACTCAATCTTCTCTCTTACTCTTTTTCCGTTTTGAATGCCTCGATAAAGTATGTTATTACCGAAAGACTGCACATTAGTATAGAAATTCAATTTAACCTGTAATGATTTGTTTTGTTGGAGGAACTACAATACCAGAACCAAAAATTTGATTGTAATTATTAACAAAATCTTGTGCTGGAACATAAGAGTATACTACACTACGCTTAGGTATGGCAATAGTAGCATCTGGTTTTTGTTCAGCATGAAGTGGAAACGGAGCAAGGCCTACGCTAGGTTGACCGTCTTTACCACGAACCATGGCAATACCAACTGGATTTACTAAAATATAATGAGTGTCATCCACAGATTCTACTTCAGATAAAACCTCTTCCCCCGTAACCAATTTTAAGATTTGAATGTCCATAATTACCTTTCTGTTATAAATATAAACAATGATTTGAACATTAATTATACTATTTTTTGTCCCTATTGTCAATCAAATAACGGTATATTTTAATGTTAGATCCATTATCTGGTGGCGTGAATGTGCTTAAAGGCGCCAATCAAATGAGCAAAGACTTAGGTGGTATTGTTGGTGACCAACAAGCCGCTATGGAAAATGCTGTCCGAGACCAACACAAAAAACGTATGGAAGCTGCCGCTCGAAAAGCATACGAACAATCAATTGAAGAATTTAAAGCTTTTGAAGCTTACGAAAAGCAAAAATCTCACGAAAAAGAAGTAGCAAGAATCAAAGCACAAGCCATGGCAAAATATGGTAATCAAGCATGGAATGAAATAGGGGCTTTGAAGCTAAAACTAAGAAAAGAAAAGGAACAAGAAGAAGAATTAATGGATGCTGACCGACACAAAGTCCAGGAATTGTTCTGGTGGTGTATGACAGTTGCGGCATTAATTACATACTTCTTTAAACTGTATAAATGAAGAAATCAATGCAACCAACAGTATTCATAGGAATACTGATTCTATTGCTTACTCTAATGGTATTAGAATCTGATTCAACAAAACAAAATACGAAACAAACAACTTCTGCACAAAAATAAAGAAAACTATATATTATAAATTAACTGAGGTTATTATGAATAAGTTGCCATTACTAGTATTCACGATTATCATGACTTGTGTAATATTAATTAATTACATGGAAATCATGGCCAAATCGCAGGGCTAGGTTCTTTTACTTTTTGTCTTTGTTCTTGTTCCCGTTCTATACGGCGGAACTCATCATCTTCATTCTTTGAATCTTGTTCTTTAACCGGATCAGGTTTGACAATGGTGTAAATTTCAATTGGTGGAACACCACCTTTTTCCAAAGGTTGTGTCATCTTCCTCTACCTGCCTTTCGCATGATATTAGGTTTTACTTTTAATGCTGGTTTAGGTTGAACTGGTTTGACCGCACCTTTATTTTTAATTTCAGGCACATTAGGAACTCTTTTAGTATTAGATTTAATCACACTCATAATATCTCCTTGTTGGTTGCGGAGAATGGAATCGCACCAATGCCCTCCGGATTATGAGTCCGGCGCTCTACTCCTGAGCTACTCCGCTATAACTTATATATCAAAGAATGTAGTAATCTTCTTTACCCACACCACAATCTGGACATTCAAAATCTTCAGGTAAATCTTCCCATTTACCTTCTACTTCTTCATTATGGACATGACCACAAACTACACAAATATGTTGTTGATTTTCCATTATAGATTCTCCATATTTTTTGCATATTCAAGAATAGCTTCAGCAAACATAACAGGAAAATCTGCTCTTCCCCCAGCCATTGTTATACCTTCGGCTCGACCTGTAATCTGTAGATAGATATTGTGGATTACTTCTTTACTCATTATAGTTTCTCCAATACAGTTTTATAAGCATTAGCATGACGTTCTTCTACTTTAGCCAAAGCAGCAAATCTTTTTTCTGCTTTAGCGAGAACTGCTTTGAATTGCTCAGCGTGTTCTTTAGATTCTTCAATCTGCTCAGTAAATTCTTTACTTGCAAGAGATAGACCTTCACCAAATGCCTGATTTCTAAATTGTGGATACATTGTGGTAAACTCATATGTTTCACCTTCAATGGCTTTTTCCAAACATTCTTTTGTAGATGGTTTACCGATGAGTAATTCTAGATGACCCCAAGCGTGTAGAATTTCTTGGTCGGCTGTGTGTTCAAAATGCTTTGCTACTTCTTCAAAGCCTTCTTCACGAGCAATCTTGGCGAAATAACGGTACTTGATATGAGCCATTGATTCGCCAGCCAATGCACTCTCAAGGTTTTGTAATGTATTAGACATAATTTACTCCATAGTTAAAAACTTATATATTTCTCAAATCAATAAATTTTTGTTATCTGATATATGATATATTTTAATGAGCGTTATAAAAAAAATTGATGGTGCCTCTTGTCCGACTCGAACAGACCACCTACTGATTACAAATCAGTTGCTCCACCAGATGAGCTAAAGGGGCAAGCTGTGCGGTTTTCTACCCCCTGAGCCACCGAACTTTCTCATTCGGACTTTGCTACGCACACAAGGTCGGACTTGGTGGAGAATCTTGGAGTCGAACCAAGTATGCCTGAGGCGACAGATTTACAGTCTGCTGAAGTCACCAATGCTTCTCATTCTCCATATTACTGGCTCCAGAGCTTGGGGTCGAACCAAGGACATCAAAATTAACAGTTTTGCGCTCTACCAACTGAGCTACTCCGGAATATCTATTATTGAGAATACTGTTTTGTGTTTAAGATAATTCAACCGACCCCTTACGGGATTATTTCGGTATTATAGGTCTCTCCTGTGTTCGTCTTGCTGTGTCAGCATACAGCGTTTCAGATACCTGAAGATTACTACCAGGATGATGTTCTTCCCTAACAGTTAGGATTGCTTACTCTTTTGCACACATTCTCAATAATGGAGCGGAATATTGGAATTGAACCAATGACGAAAGGTTGGAAACCTTTAGTTTTACCACTAAACTAATCCCGCAAAAACTGGAGCGGTGGCTTGGATTTGCACCAAGTGATTAAGTTGGACACCTAATCTGGTTCTATACCCCGACCGCATATGTAATACTATAACACAAATTTATTTATTTGTCAACGAGTAATGTATCTTTTTACTAAAATATACCAGTATTTTATTCCACGAAATGTGGGTAGAAAATCCATAATATCAAAGGCAAAACTTACTTCCTTAGGAATGTTCCCGTAAGTCTTGTTCAAAGTATCCTTGCGTGTCATCTTCTTTCCATCCTAATGGTTCTATTTCAATATCTGAATCTGGATTTTGAACACCTTTAAATACATTCCAAAGTTTTTCTTTAATGGCAAATTTGGTAAATAGACCGGCTTCATATCCGTGTGCTTCTACTTCCCAAGGTTGAACCCAATAATCAATTGTATCAGAATCAACTCTTTCACCTTTCCAACGAGTTAATCTTTCGTTGGTTTCACCATAAACATATTGTTTAATATGAACCATTTCATGAGCCAATGTTTTGAGAATGTCATAACCACCAATGCCAGAATGTAATTCAATTTCAAATTCTCTTGGCTTACCGCTATTATTATATTCTTCTACTGAAGCATAACCATAAGCAGGTATGTCTTTAGTAAATTTTATCCGAACAAAGATGTTTTCCAACATTTTTTCAGATATCAATTCTTTTGCGTAAAATTGAGCAGCCCGCTTCACATACGGTCTAAAGCGCTTTTTATCGGGACAACCAACTATACTTAACTTCATTAGGTCTCTCCTTAGTAAATTGACCCAATAATTGTATCGCTCTGTACCTGCTCACCTACGCTTATTTATGACCTAGCATCTCTTATCAATACCTGAGATTTAATTTCATCAGGTGAAAAGAAATGCTCTAATGTATCTATAACTCTTTGTTCCTCAAAGTCTTTACAACTAAAGACATCAAGGTAGAGGTCTCCGTTATGGTCTAGGAAGTGCCCCATGATGCTGGAAGTTTCAATTAATTGTATAACCGTCCAGCCGGCTAAATCTGTTTCATCCGCAAAGTGTACCAATTGTGGTTCACCATATGGTAACATCTCAATCATTCTTACCAATTCTTTTGTAAAATGCTTGATATACTCTGGATCCTGAGCCTTGGCTGGAAAACAGCCTTTGGCGTCAATGACTAAATGTTTACCCCAACCTTGCATTACCACTCTCCGTTGTCAAACCAAACACGAATAGTGATTGGCAAAAGTTCTAGTATAAAAGCGTCTTGTTCCCACGCTTCGTTTGTTTTAAACATCTCACAATTAATCCTCCAATGGAATGGATTTAATTTTAATGTAATATTAATACCTGAGTATTTTAACCAGTTAATCATAATATACCTAACTGATTTTTGATATACTTATCCTTCATCATGGCAGGTATATCTAAGTAAGGTTCTTCTAATAGAAATGGACAAGGACAACCCCATTTATATTCAGATAAAAACCGTTTTAACATATTCACATGATTTTTGTTTTTTGGGTCAAACAAATACTTTGGATTTCTTAAAGTTTGAAGTTCAATTAATTTACTCATTTCACATACTCCAAATTATCTTTACGCATATAATGAATTACTTGTGTGCTTCCGTCAGGTACAGTTTTGACCACAGGAATAAAAGTTATTCCATCAATCTCATTTGTTGCCCAATTTGAGTAGGTATAATAGATATCGGAGTTCGTTTTAGAACGAACCTTTTTAAGGATTGGTTTACTAGCAGTATAACCAGGTCGAGTTTTATTCCAGTTTTTCATAGTATAAATTATAACATAAAAAAAGGGGTCTGTCAAGACCCCTCTTTATTACCTACCATTGGATAGTTTAATTGTTCCCATTCTTCATCAGAAACAGGCCACCAATTATTCATCCTTAGATTTTACAGTAATTTTCTTTACCGCATCCTGTGCTTTGACCATGTTTTCCAACCAGACCTTAAGCATACCATTTGCAATCTCGGCATCTTTAATTTCTACCTTATCGGCAAGAGTAAAGGCACGATTGAAATTGCGGTTAGCAATACCTTTGTAGATATAATTATCAACATCATCGGAACTATCAACAACAGAACCTTTGATTACTAACTTGTTACCTTCTAAAAGAACTTCAATATCAGTTTTAGCAAAACCAGCAACTGCCATTTCAATGACATACTTGTTGTCTTTTACTTGCTTGATATTATATGGAGGATAACCAGGAGTTACTTTGGCGACTGTTTCTGTTACATCACGAATTTGGTCTAGTACATCATCAAAACCAACTGTGAATGGATCCAAAGTCTTGTGGAGGGAAGCCCATTGTGGGAATAAAGATAAAGTTGTGCTTGTCATAGATTTCTCCTTAATTAAGCGAGTTAGTCAAAACTGCGGCCTCAAATGAGCACCGCACATATAGTATACTAGTATTTATACTAATTTGTCAAGTATTTTATGGTAAATATAAAATTAATTAGTGTGAGAAATTCTTTTTTCCTATTTGGTATTTTGGAGTCAGTTCCCAATCATCTTTTTCCTTATGGGAAAGTATCTTAATTTGTGATAGGAAGATAGGTGCTGGTTCTTCAATTTGTTTTAAATTTACCACTTTAACTAAACCCCAATCTTGGAGTAATTTAGCAATGGCATTCCTACGAGATAAATCATTCTCGGAGATATCCGTTGGTTTACCATCCAAGGCGAATAATTCCTTGAAGTGGACCACATAATATTTACCTTGCTTATGTAATATATGGCAAGATTGATACAATATTCTGTCTTTTTTGGAAGCTACACCGATACGAGTAAGAGTTTCACGCACTTTGAGAAAATCATCTTTTTCATTCAATGTAACTTCAACTAAATCGATAATTGAAATCATGACTTGTTCATTCCGTTGTTCTTATTATTATGGATATCAATACTATATTTAGTTTTAATGGTTTCCATATATTCCAAAACAGATTTAACATCTTCAATCCCAGCATCAGATTTTATTCTATTAGCTTTGAATGATATTACTTCAATGTTTCCTTTGACATATCCCAATTCAGGAATAATTCTATCCAGAGATGGTGAAAAATCTCCAGGTCCACGACCAGTTGTTGCAATTTCAAATGGAGCCTTCAATACAGGACAAACCTTAGGAATAACAATATCCGATAATTCTATATTAAAATCTATATTTTTTTGTTGCGCTCTCTGTTTGGCTCTTGACCACATAAGATATATGTAATTTTTTCCTAGTTTTCTATATTCTTCTCTACCTTTTAATTTGTTCTTTTCTTTATTTTTTTCTCTTGATTTTTTAGCATAAACGTTTCCTGATTTTTTTTGATTTTCAGATAAACACTCAGCACACCAACCATTACTGGTGTATCTTTTGGACAGGTGTCCGTGTTTACAAGGTTTTTCGGTAAAATAAAAAAGTGATTGAATTTTTTTTGCTTCTTTAGCTGTTTTAGGATAGTTCATAATTATTGTATTTGTAAATAGTATTATTGTATTTATAACAATTTACTTCTTTACTCCACCCTTTTCCACTATATTTTTTATTTCCTCTATTTGTTCGGTAGTAAGAATTCGTAATGCTTCTTTGGCCTTTTCATTGGAATAACCAAAATATTCTTTTACACATTCTATATCTTTGTCAACCTCTGATTTCTGCCACGGTTGGAATTTTCGTTTCATAGATCGTATAGTGTTGAGAAGATACTGGTATTGCATATCCTTGTCTATACCAGGAGTGAGGTTTAACTGGTTAACATAAGATATACAATCTAAATGGTATGACAAGGCACGATTGACCACGAAAGGCACATAGTCCTTATAATCATATTCATCTTTAAACGGAGATTTTTTAGTTTGTAAGATTGATGGTATGATTTCTTTGAATAGGTCTGGCATTACTTAAACTCACAATCAACTATATAAAAACTAAAATTACTAAATATATATAACATAACAAAATACCTCATCATAATGAAAAATATACCATACACATACCTTATATATTGTAAGACAACAAGACAATATTATTATGGTGTAAGATACTCAAAAAATTGTAATCCAAACGACCTATGGAAATCTTATTTTACCTCATCTAATTATGTTAGAGAATTAATAAACAAATATGGAAAAAATGATTTTCTTTTTGAAATAAGAAGAACTTTTACAAATTCATATAAAGCAAGATGTTGGGAACAAAAAGTTTTAACTAAACTAAATGCATCTAAGCGAAATGATTTTATAAACAAAAATAATTCAGGTTTTCCCAGTGGTCAAAATAGAATATGGATTACCAACGGTAAACAAAACAAGTTTATTGATATTTTGGAAATCGATAATTATACTGATTGGCAAAAAGGAAGAACATTTTCGAAATCAATAAAGCAAAAAATATCAATAACCAGAAAGTCACAAAATTTAATAAACATACCAAATCATAGCAAAGAACAAAAATTAAAATGGTCAGAAATGCGTAAGGGTAAAATAAATGGAAGAGATACTTCTAAACCGGTAATAGTTAATAATAAAAAATATTCATCAATAAAACAAGCTATGTTAGAAACAGGACTATCCAGATATATTATAAAACAATCTAATCCTTAAAGGAACAATCCACCATAATTTCTGTCAAACAGGCCACCATGTTAATTTCATGGTCTGCTACGAAAGCGGACTGATATTGATATTTTGCGAGTATGAGAACCAACTGCGGAACCGTGTTGGCCTTGAGTGCCTCATAAAGAGTATCATAAAGTTTACGATAAATCTTTACAGGATCGTTGTCTAGGTTATTAGTAACCCACTTGCGAACAGAAGCAAAGTCTTTTTCTTTTAATGATGTGACAAGAGATTCAAGTTGAATATCAGCAATATTACTAAGAATGCCGCTATCAATTGTGCCAGAAACCGAATATCGCTGAAGCTCATTAATAACACGGCGATTGTCCGGAAAATGTTTTGTGATGACTGCTGCCACCACTTTCTTGTCATAAGTAATGTTCTCTTGTTCCAATATCCATTCAACACGCTTAAAAAAGTCTGCTGCCATTTTCTGTTTAGAGCCGTTGACCTTAAAGTCGACCACAGAGCAACGAGAGTGGATTGGATCAATGATACGATTTTTGAAATTACAGGTGAATATGAAAGAACAGTTTGATGCAAATTCTTCAATTGCACCACGCATTGCTGGTTGAGTTGAGTTAGGGTTAAGATAATCTGCCTCATCAATAATTACTACCTTTCTGCCACCCATGAGAGAAACCGATGAAGCATAGTTTTTAATTTTATTACGAAGAACATCAATGCCAGACTCATCAGAGCCATTGATGACAATATAGTCACAACCAACTTGCTCACAGAGGGCTTTCGCAATGGTAGTTTTACCAACGCCTGCCGTACCGGATAATAATAAGTTCGGTATTTCTTTTCTATTGACATACTCTTGAAACGTGGCCTTGATTGCTTCAGGAAGAATACAATCTTCTACTTTTTTAGGCCGATACTTCTCTACCCACAGTAATTGTTCCATAACTTGCTCCCATAATATAATTAAATCTCAAAAACACAATTAATAATCATTCTATAATCCGATACGGCCGGACAACAACCTGAATGAATTTGGTGTGAATCAAATATAACAGCACGACCTTTTTTTGGAGTTACTGTTTGTTGCCTTGTGATAAGGCCTAAAGTTTCTCCATCATAATATTCATTATATAGAACGGTGTCACCATCACCACCATTAACATAATATAGTAAAGTTTTTTTACCTACACGATTTGGCACACTAGTGATAAAATCGGTGTCATCAATGTGGGGCACCTGTAAGTGTGGACCATCTTGTTTCATCAACAAATTTGTTTTAATTCGTTGTGAATATTTAATCTTTGATTGCATTTGATTTTGAAAAGAAACAATCAAAGGTTCAAGAAACTTTAGAAATGGACTTTTAATTTCATTATTATCTACAAAGATGTGCCTAAATTGAATATGTTCTTTTGTTGGCGCATCTGTGTAATAATCAGTTATTGGATAACCACTTACAGAATATGAATTAAAGGTCCAAGGAAATTCTGAACCTGTGAGCATTGTTTCAAGTGAATCTTGATATGTTTTTGGTAAAAAATCATCAATGATTAATGGATCCATTACTCGGCCTTACTGTCTTTAGCTTCAAAAGCAACCCAATATTGTAAATCTTCTTTAGTATTCTTCCAATGACTAATACCTTTAAATGAGATTCTAACATTATAAGAACCGGGAATCATTTTGATGTTATCAGTATTAAATACAATCTTATATGATTTACTGTTTCCTTCACCAACTTCAATTGAATTGGTGTGAGCGGAATCATCTTTTGCATCAAAGGTAACAATAGAAATTGTTTCGCCATCAGATTCTACGGCAATATTTGGTGAAGATACGGCTTTGGCTGTGTCCATAATCCAATGGTAATCTTCAGCACTCAATGTAAATTCACATTCTGCCGTATCCAATTTAAGTTCACGGTCTGGTGGGGTTACGATTTGACTTTTCTCGGTCATGCGATACTTAGTCTGACGCTTGCCATTTTTAAATAAAATATTGACATTATCAAAATCCAATTCAGGAGAATCTTTAAAGAGATTATATACCAACAAGAATTGGTTCAAATCATACACACAAAAGTCTTGTGGGAATTCGTCTTTAAGATTTGCTTCAGCCAAAACAGATTTGCCTGAGGACATTGTTTTAATTTTCTTGCCTTGTTTGAATTGAATGCCTTGATTAATTGAGGCAAAATTCTTCAATACCGTTAGTGTTTCATTTGACAGCTTCATTTGCTTCTCCATTATTTAAAGAATACTACTATTTTAATATAAAAAAACATAAATGTCAATAGTTTGAACATTTATACCATAACTAATATTTATAAGGATACTCAACCAAATGAATGGTATAGAGGCCGAGTAAAAGTTATTTCTTAATGTGCTTTTCCCATTCTTCATCATCAAATGAATCTCTTTCCAAAAGAAACATGATACAACACAGCGCATGCGCTAAGTGATTCTTACCAGTTTCTTGGTCATTTTGTTCACCGGACTTCCAAGCCCAAAGATGCCGTTGCATG